>Ga0209097_10000136_pt1 | contig 85041 bp, 58 predicted proteins | sample AD_UKC052_MetaG_FD_184419 | JGI IMG/M metagenome (GOLD analysis project Ga0209097, IMG submission 184419) | Active sludge microbial communities of municipal wastewater-treating anaerobic digesters from USA - AD_UKC052_MetaG (SPAdes) (version 2) | ecosystem: Engineered > Bioreactor > Anaerobic >... | reverse complement strand
CGCGTCAAGTTGGTCAAACCGTGTGAGCTTCTTGTGTTCTTCCAGGAGGTCCATGTTGAGGTAGCGGGTGGCCTCAATCCAGTCCTCATGGATTTCGATGGCTAATGCTCGGATGAGTCTCAGGCAGCTCGCTTCGTTCGGGAAAATGCGAACGACGTGGGTCCGTCGTTTGATCTCCTCGTTGACCCGCTCGAGCATGTTGGTGGACTTCATGTGCTTGTGGTGTTGCACCGGGAGCCGGTAGAAAGCAAAGGTCTCCTCGATGTTCGCCTCCACCCACTCGCATAGCTTGCTATAGCGCGTCTGCCATTTCTCAAGCCAGGCCGCCAAGCTCTTCTCTGCATCGGACGAGCGAGCGGGCCTCGCAAGGTGAGGCGCGATCCTTTCTGCCAACCCTCGCCGGTTTTGCCAAGGCGCGTGTCCGAAGGGCTATTGGGCGTCGCGCATCCATTGCTGGCTTGCCCCACCATCAGGGCTTGCAGGGGGCTTGCACCCCCCAAGCAAACGCGCCCTGCCGCGCGCACCACACAAAAGCCCGCGGGCCGGTCGAACCGACCCGCGGGCTGTAGGTCGCAGAGAACCCGCCGGCCTAGTCGCGCCGCGTCGAGCGACGCACCCGGGCCGCGCCACCCACGGCCAAGGCACCCGCCAAGAGGCCGAGCGCGGCCAGCCCAGCCACGGGCATGCCCGTCTCTTCTACCGTGAGCCTGACCGAGAATGTCTCATACTGGTCGGTATTCGCGTCCTTGACCAGAACGGAGTAGAACCCCTCGTCTTCGTCCTTGTTCACATCGTCGAGGAACAGAGATGGGAGATTCGGCGCTCCGAGCGGTGCGCTGTTCTTCTTCCAGACGAACTCGATCGGCTCGAAACCGAAGGAATAGGTCACCCAGAAGGTGTAGTCGCTTCCGGCCGGTACCGTGACGTTCTCGAGGTCCATCACGACGAGATGCCTGGCCACCTCGAGCTCGGCCTGGGGCGATGGCGTCTCGATGTCATCGGACGGAACACTCGGAGTACCCATGTCATCGGTCACGACGCAGTAGTACAAGCCAGCGTCACCCTCCTGGATGCCGGGCTTCTCGTAGGTCCAGTCATCGCCATCAGGCAACTCGATGTCGGCCTTCGACTCGTCGACCTTGTACCACTGGCACGTGAGCGCGCCGACGCCGCCGGACGCGGTAGCGCTCACCGAGTAGTCCTCGTTCACATAGACCTTGGCATTCTGCGGTTCCTGATCGAAGGTGACGCCAGCCACCACCGCCAGACTCGCGCCGGCGGAAGGTACGTACGGAAGCGAATCGGGCCGGATGCCCTGCTCGCCGACCAGGCAGTAGTACGTGCCGGCCTGGGCGGCGCTCAGACCGGTCAGCGGGAGCGTCGAACCGGTCTTGCCCTCCAGGTAATTCGCGGGCTCGGTCCCACCGAAAGCCCACTGATAGGTGTAGGCCGGGCCGTATCCGCCGATAGGAACGCACAGGAACGTGTAGGAACCGTTCTCGTACACAACGCCGCCGGTTGGATTCTGAGCGAAGGTGATCGGGTCGGAATTCACCACCAACGTCGCCGACGCCGAGAACATCTCGGCGATGCCGCTGCTGTCGCGAACCAGACACTTGTACTGTCCGGCCGTGCCGGTCGGATTGACCGGAAGCACCGAGCCGTCCGGCGACCCGCCCTGAGCGCTCGGCACCGCGTAAGAGGAGCCGGAACTGCTCGTTGTATACGACCCATCGATGTACTCGTTGCCGTAGTACCAGAAGAAGTCGTACGGCGGAACGCCACTACCCGGCGTCATCGTGATCGTGAAGGGCGCGGCGTCGCGCACATTCACGGACAGGGACGACGGCGGCACACCGACTTCGAGGACGGTCAGATCGACCGCCACGCTGGTCTCATCGTCCAGGTAGTCGTCGGTCACGTGACACGCGTACGACCCCTGATGGACGCCGGCCAGACCGATGATGTCGTAGATACTGTCGCCGAACACGGTGGACTCTTCATGGATCAACGTGCCGTTGTTGATCGGGTCGGGCTCACCGACATCCGCGCGGTACCACGCGAAGTGATACGGCGAGTAACCGCCGGTGATCTGCATCCGGAACCGATGGTTCTGATCCAGCCCGGCCGCGCGGTGGTCACCCCAGGGCGCCAGCGAAATCGCGATGCGATCCCGCACATCCAAATCGACCTCGACCGAGTCGATCAGGGGCAGCGGAGGCCGTATGCCTTGCTCGCCGACCTGACACTTGTACAGCCCGTCCCTGGCGGTGGTGATACCGGTCATGATGAGCGTCTGACTCTGGGCCGTAGGCACGTCGAGAACGCTGATCGGCGTGCCGTTCCTGCACCACTGGTAGGTATACGGTGCGCCGTAACCGCCGGTCACCGCAACCGACATCGAGACGTTCTCGCCGGCGTACTTCTGACCGCCTTCCGGAGACGCGGTAAACGTGATCGGCACGGAGTCCACGGTCAACTGAATGGGCTCCGTATCGATCGAGGCTCCCATCGTGTCCGTCACCCGGCACATGTATTCGCCGGCCGATCCGGTGGGATTGACCGGGGCCGGGCTGCCGCTGGGCGAACCGCCCTGGGCCGACGCAATCGAGTAGGTGGCCTGATTGTTCACGCCCGCCGCCGGGCTGCCTTGGTGATACCACAGGTATGTGTACTCACTGCCAACCGGGCCGGGAACACCGCTGCCGGCCAGCATCGTGACCGAGAACGAAGCCGGATCCCGCGCATCGACGGCGTCGCCCACAGGCTGGACATCGATGGCAAGCACCGTGAGATCCACGTCCTGACTCCGGACCCGGTTGACGGGCGAGCCCGGCGGGATCGGCGAACCGCCCTCGTACACGCTGTCGGTCACAATGCAGCAGTACGTGCCTTGGTCATCGGCTTCGAGCGGCGAGGGATTGTAGCTCTTGTAGCTATCGCCTTCGCCCTGCAGCACGACGATGCCTTCGGTCTCCGGATCGTCACCGATGTCCGCGCGATACCAGGCGTAGGTGAGCGGGGCGTGGCCGCCGGCGACGCTCACGCTCAAACCGGCATGCGTGTCGCCCACCGCCTTATGGGCCCCGTCCGGCTCGTCCGTGACACTCAACGGATCGCCTATCGTCAGCGTCCCTGCACTCGAAGGCGCGCCCATGGCAATGGGACGCACCGTCTCCTGGCCCACCAGGCATCGATAGAGGCCTTCATCGTCCATGTCGAGCGAGGTGAGCACCAACGTGCTCGTGGCCGCCGTGGGATTTGCTACGGTGTCGATGTAGTTCTCCGGCGCGGTTCCGTCCTTGCACCACTGATAGATGAAGTCGTAGCCGGGCTGGCCGCTGGCGGGATCCACCACGACCGCAAAGGTCTGCTGCTGGCCCACATAGTTGCTCACGTCCTCCGGACCGTCCAGGAACACGATCGGATTCGCCGTGACCATCAGCACCACATGGTTCGAATCGAGCTGGGCGCCGGCCACGTCGGTCACGTGGCAGTAGTACTCGCCCGCGTTCCCGGTTGGATTCACCGGCGCGGGATCGCCGTCGGGCGAACCGATCTGCGCGGCCGCGATGCTATACGTGGCCTGGTTATTCACGCCCGGCGCAGGACTTCCTTCATAGTACCATAGATACGTGTACTCATTGGGAGGCACGCCCGGCACGCCGCTGCCCGCTCGCACGACCAAGCTGATGTTGGCCGGGTCGTTTACCGCCACTTCCTGGGTAATCGGCTGGGTTTGGATGCCGAGCACCGTGAGGTCCACATGGGCACTCTCGACTTGGCCGTTCGGGGCCACGCCGAGTTGATCGGTCACCTTGCACCAGTAGGTGGCTTGGTGAGTCGGAGATTGCAGCGGGGAAATCTGGTACTGCGCATACGCGATCCCCGTACCGCTCCGAACCGGAGTACCGTTGCGGTACCACTCGTAGGTGAGCTCTTCAAAGCCGCCTGTCACCGTGATCGTGAAGGTATGGGAACCTCCGGCGGCCTTGTTGCCGCCGGCCGGCGGCCCCGTAATGTTCAGCGGAGCCCGAATCTCGAGCTCGGCACTGGTCGACGCCACGCTCGTGGAGGGCACGCCCACCTCGCCAATCACGCAGTCGTAGTCGCCTTGCTGTCCCGCCACCAAGGACGTCAGGACGAGATCCTGCTCATCGGCCGTGGGATTCTCGGTGGTGAGAATCGCGGTCCCGTTCCGCCGCCACGCATAGGTGTAGGCCGGCCCGTTGCCGCCCGTGGGCCGTACGCTGAACGTGATGGAGCCTCCCGTGTACCGTTGGTGGGTGCCGGACGGCTGCTGTGTGAAGGTGATCGGATTGGCGGTCACCGTCAGCGTGCCGGCGCCCGAGGTGATCGCCACCCCGGCGCTGTCCGTAACGCGGCATGTATAGCTTCCGGCTCTGCCGGTGGCATTCTGCGGGGCGGGACTGCCGGTAGGCGAACCGGCCTGGGCCGCCGCGATCTGGTAGGTGGGCTGGTTATTGGTTCCGGAAGCAGGGATGCCTTGGTAATACCACAGGTATGTGTACCCGGGCAGGCCGCTACCGGACACGATGGGCACGGAAACCGTGACAGGGGCTCCCACGGAAACGGTGGACGGCGTGGGCACCGCCGGACCGCTGAGCTGAAGCACGGTCAGGTCAACCGGCGAACTCTCGACCGTCCGACCAGTGCCGTTCCGGTCGGTCACACGGCAGGTCCAAGCGCCCTGATGGGCCGCGTACGAAAGGTTCAACACCGGGTAGTACTGCGCGGTCGCCTGCCACACGGAATCCTTATACCAATCGTACTGGTACGGTGTATATCCGCCCGTTGCCACCGCATTGAAGGCATGGTTGTCTCCGGCCTTCTTGTTGGCGCCATCGGGAGGCGTCGAGAACGTGATGGCATCCGCCACATCGAGCGTGACCTTCTCGGAGGGTATGTAGGTCACACCCGGCGGCGTACCGACACCCGCCTCACCGACGAAACACTGGTAGTCGCCCGCGTCATCCGTATCCAGAATGCCCAGATCAAGGTCGGGATCATCCTCGCCCGTCAACGGATCATCATCCTTGAACCACTGGTACGTGTAGCTTCCTCCGCCGACACCGCCCGCCGCGAGGCAATGGAAAACCTTGGTGTCGCCGACATACAAGCTCTCGCCTATAGGATCGACGTCGACGTAGAGCGGGGTGTAGTTCACGCTGAGCGTAGCCGTGAGGCTCTGCAACGTGACTTGGCCATCGCCCACAACACAGTAGTAGTCACCGGCGTCGCCATTGGGGTTCAGGGGGGAGGGATTACCACTGGGCGACCCAGCCTGGCATGAAGAGACCGTATAGCTCGACAGGTTGTTCGTGCCGGGCGCTGGGCTTCCCTGATAGTACCAGAGATAGGTGTAGTTGTACGGCGGCGTTCCGCTGTCCGCACGCACGGTAACGCTGAAGGAGGCCGACTGTCCCGTGTTGCGCGAAAGCGACGACGGGTGCGTCTGGATATCCAACACCGTCAGGTCGGCGCCGTTGCTTGTGGCCGTGTAGACACCGCCACCGAACGTGATCCTGCAGCTATACGTCCCCTGGTCGAGGTAGGACAAAGCAGGCCCCACGGTGAGGGTCTGGTTTGTACCAACGACGGTGCCGGTTCCGGGCGCTGCGCCCAGGGCTCCTTTGTACCATTGATACGTGAAAGGCCCGGGCAACGCGGGGTTCGGAGTGACGCTGAAGGTGTGGGATTCCGATGGTCCCGCCTTCTTGTGGGCGCCTGCGGGCTGCGCCGTGAAGTACGATGTGACAACGATCAGCGAAGCGGGATTCGAGGTCACCTGCGCCTTCGCGCTGTTCGTGGCCCGGAACGTATACGAGCCCGTATCCGTCACCTGGGCGTTCGTGAAGGGCAACGAGGTCGTGGCCTGACCCGGAATCGGGGTTGGACTGCCATCCTTGTGCCACGTGTAGGTCGGCACCTCATTACCGCCGCGGGCGCCGGCCGTCATGGTGTGCGATCCGCCGACCAACAACACGGCGCCGACGGGATGTTGGCGGATTTCAAACGCTTGCTCGGTAACCTGGATCGTGGCCATCGCCGAGGTACGGCCGCCGAAGCCCTGCGGCTCGAGGAAGGATCCGGGCGCGCCGAAGTAGTGGTACGGGGTGTAGCTGTCCCACACCCGGCACCATGGCTTCCAGTTGTCGGATGCCGTCAAGGGATAATGAAACGTAAGGTTGAAAATGCGCGCCGTCGTCCCCGACAGGTTCTGCGTCGTGCTGACGCCGGGGAAACCCGTGTCGTTGAGTGGCACAATGCCGTACTCGGGCGCCGGCCCCTCGGTGAAATCACTGGCATCTTCCCACCAGTAGTAGAACGGTGACGTTCCGCCCGCTACCGCAATCTGCACCGTCATCGTGTAGGGATCGCCGGTCAGCTTCGGAATCGTCACCTCGACATCATCGATGTATCCGTCGAAATCGCTCGTGGGCGTGATGACCAACGCCGGACTGGTACCGGCCGCCGTCAAGTGCACCGTGGACCCGCCCGTCAGCGCGCCGGAAACCGCCGTGCCGAGGGCCACCGTGACACTGCCCGCGTTCCGGTCCTGAACGCTCAGTTTCACACGGTAGTACGTGCCGCTGACAATGGCGATCCGTTGGTTGGCCTGAGGCTGCGAAAGCGGGGCGGTGGAACCGGTCGAATGCCTGGCCCGGAGCTTGGGGTCGTCGATAGTCCACCCTGACCCCATCGACCAGTATGGATCGGAGGAAGCACCCTTTGTGCTCGTCGTGAACGTGCCGTTGTTAATATGGTTGTTGTAGCTGCCGATGGGCTGGGTGATGATGTGGATCGGCGGCGTGCTCACACCGCATCCCGTCATCCACGTCTCGCGGTTGCCGGCAGGATGGCTCGCGTTGTAGTAAGTGATGTTCGTCGCACCGCTGTTGTCCAGCACACCGTTGGGGCCGAAGGCATTGCGACGCCCGGTGCCGCGGGGAGTCTCACCCCAGCGATAGTAGTTGTTCGCAGAAAGGTAGATGTGGGATTCCGACTTGAGCTGGTCCAGAATGCCCACCATGTCGGCGAAGTCCTCATTCTCCCCCAGCATGATCTTGAGCGCCTCAATCACCTGGTTTAGGAAGCCGTCGTTGATGAAGGTAAAGGTGTTCGACGAGGCCGAGGCATTTCCAGAGGTGGCCAAGCCGGCGAAGAAGTCAAGCAGTATACTGGAGAGAACGTCCGCCGCCTCTCCCATATCGAGTTCGTCGGTATGAAGGATCGTCGTGAGCTTGCAGTCCGGGATACCCTCCCCGTCGATATGCAACAGGTCAAAGGTCTGGATCGTAGAACACAGCATCCCGGTGACGGCCATATCGTCGTCCACCGCGGTCCGGTTGGTCGCGAAATCGGCTTGAATCTGCGTTACGTTTGCCGAAGGCACGGCCGCCACGCGCGTGCCGCCCCGGAGGACCGTCGAGAACATGCCGAGGGTGTCTTCTTCGTACACGCCGTCGGTGTCTCGATCCCTGCCGGCCAGCGGATAGCTGAACGACGGGGCCAGATCGCCGATAAGTCCGTCGATGGTCGCCATCATCCAGTCATAGTCCACGTCCCGCTGCTGGGCACGAGCAGCGCCGGGTATCAACAACGCTGCGCACGCCACGATGAGTCCGAACGAGAATGAATACTTGCTCACGACGTTCTTCCTTTCCTAAGCACTGCGTGAACCACCACGCGACGAATACCGTGTATCATTAGATACAATACTGTCTCCGGACGCGCCAGCCCTATTCCGCGCCCCATAAGACCTCTACCTCAACACCGCTGTTTAGCCTATGGTTTGAGTATAAAGGACAATGAGAATCCTGTCAACACAAATCGAAGATGCGTGTTCGAAAACGCACCGCTCGAACGTGCCACGCACAGCCGGTTTCGAGGGGCTTGCCCAACGCCCGCCGTCTTGGACGGCATGGCGCGGCATGGTATAGTCCTCGGGGAGATTGACTTCGGAAGCAGCCGCCCATGGCCAAGGACTCGCCACACACGACCCGCACCCAACGCCCCGCCGCTCCACCCCGGCAAGCCGACAGGGAAGGAGCACCATGGGGACAGCGGCGCGGCGCCTCGTGGCGCGAATGGGCCATCCTGAGCGCTATCCTCTTATTGGGAGGCGCACTTCGGGGCGTTTACCTGACTGAACGGGTGAAAGCGCCCGATTTCGACACCCCGATTATGGACGCTGAGTGGTACGACTACTGGGCTCGGGGCATCGCCTTCGGCGAATGGACACCCCCCGTGGGCCAACCCGACCCTCAGGTCACGTCCACCCCTTTCGCCTGGCCGCCGGGCTATCCCTATTTCCTGGGCGCGGTCTATGCCCTGACCGACGGTGACCACCTGGAGGTACTACTGATCCAGATGGGATTGGGCCTTGGGAATGCCGTACTTCTGTATTTCCTCGCCCGCGCCATCTTTGGACCCGCCGTCGGGCTCATCTCGGCAGGTCTGGCCGCCGTCTATTGGGCATTCGTGTACTTCGAAGGCGAGCTCAACTCCCCAACACTGGTCATCTTCCTCGTGCTGTGCCTCGTCCACAGCCTTCGGTTCTGGATGCGTAAACCATTCTGGGTCAATGCTCTAGCACCTGGAGTCATCCTGGGCGTCCTGACAACGATTCGTCCGGAGCTTGGCCTGATCCTGCCCCTAGCCATGGCCTGGGGCGGATGGGTAGCGCGAGGACGCGTGCCTTGGCGGCGCCTGGGGGCGTTGGGGGTGGTCTTGCTGGTCGGAATGACGGCGGCCATCGCACCGGTAACCATCCGTAACCTCCTTGTGTCCGGCGAGTTTGTTCCGATTTGCGTGGGCGGTGGCCCAAACCTGCGAGGGGGCAACAACCCCGCGGCCGACGGCATGCGTCCCTCTATGGACATGCGGGAATTCACCGGCGTTTCGAAGCCAGCAACCAATTACATCATCCCGCTGGTTCGCCGGTCCGTAATGAAACGTCTGAATCGCACCGACCTGACGTATCGCGAGACCTCCAACTACTTCACGCGCAAGGCACTGGAGTATATGGCCGAGAACCCCGGCCGGACGTGCTACTTGATGGCGAAAAAGGCCCTGCTCTTCTGGGGGCCGGCAGAAATCACGAATAACAAGGTCCTGTATTACGAGAAGGAGCATTCCGCGGTTCTACGCTTTCTGCCGGGATTTCCGGTGCTTCTGGGGTTGGCCCTGTTTGGCATCGGACTCATGGGGATTCATGCGCGTGGGGTGCGGCGCGAGCGCACGTGGAAACTGGAACGGAACGGGTTTCGTCTCGTTGTTCTCGTGGTGCTTGTGATGATGGCCGTGTTCTCGAGTGTGCTTCCGTTCCACATGGCGGCGCGGTACCGGTTGCCGGTGCTGCCATTCCTCATGATCTTCGCCTCGTATGGAATACGCCATATCGCGCTATCGCTCCGGGGCGAATCCCTTGGCCGGGCCACTGCTCAAGGCGCCGCCGTGATCGCGCTGATCGCCGCATGCCATATCCCCTTGGTGCATTACGAGTACGACCTTGGGAAATGGCATCATGATCGCGCCCAGGCATACCGCGGAAAGGGAGACGACGCGGCCTCAATCGAGGAGTTCCGACGTGCTGCGGAAGCGCGACCGGGCAATGTGTATTACTTGACCCTCTACGGACAGGAATTGTGCCGTCAGGGCTTCCTGGAGGAGGCCATCGTGTGGCTGGAATCGGCCGTCGATAACGATTCGAGCTACGCGCCCGCACACGACAGCCTCGGCGAGGCCTTGTATCTGGGAGGCCACACCGACGAGGCATTGGAGCACTTCGAGGAAGCGCGGAAGTTGGAGCCCCTGCTGGTGTCCGCCCGCATCAACGTGGGAAAGGTGCTCATCGACCGGAACCAGTATGACGCGGCTATCGCCGAGTTTCGGGAAGCGGCCGACATCGATCCCACGGATCTTCGCGTGCAGTACAATTGGAGCCGGGCGCTTGCGCTCGCCGGACAATCGCGGGAGGCCTTCGACCTTCTCCTGGTGGTTGCCCAGAGTCGTCCTGACGATGCGGACGTCCTGAACAAGCTGGGGCTCCTGCTTGAAGACATGGGAAAACCGGAGGAAGCCCGGAGGTATTTCGAGCGGGCCGCTGCGATTTCGCCGCCCCTGCCGCGGGCATTCTTCAACCTGGCCGCGTCCCTCGCGGTGGCGGGCCGGTTCGACGATGCGCTGGAACGGTTTCGGCAGGGCGTCGAGGCGGCATCCGAGAACGATGACGTTCCGGCAAGCCTGGGCGCGATGCTCGAGAACACAAAGCGGACGGAAACGGCCATCGACCTCTACGCCTATCTCCTGGAACGGAACCCGAGCGACACCGAAACGCAAACGAGCCTTGGCAATGCGCTGGTTCGAGGGGGCCGATTCGCGGAAGCCGCCGACCAGTACGAAGGCATTCTGGAGTTGGATCCTGAAAACCGGAACGCCTATTTCAATCTCGGCGTCATATACGGTGGCAATCTAGACTTCGAGACGGCTGCCTACTGCTTCCGGGAGGTGCTCGCGCGCGCACCTGAGGATGAAGAGGCCACCAACATGCTTGGTATTGTGCTGCTCAAACTGGGCCGTGTGGATGAGGCAACCGTTTCCTATCGCGAGGCGCTGAAATACCACCCCGAGTCCAACGGGCTGCGCGCCGCAGTCCGGAAACTGCTCGAGGTCCAGGGCATCCTGGGCGAGGAGGCCGATGCCTACATCGCGGACATGCACACCGGCCACGGTCAAGCCTTCGAAGCCGAGGGGCATCGCGATGAAGCGATACGTCAGTATGAGGCGGCCTTGGGCGTCATGCCGGCGAACGGGGCGGCCCGGGAGGCCCTCGATCGCCTGGTGGCCGAAGGCAAGGCCGACGCGGTAGAATAGTGCTCTTCACGGAGCATCTGGGAAGACGAAAGGCCATTCGGAGTAGGAGAAAGACCATGACGCAATCGGTTAGTATTATGCCTTGCCTGGACATGCAGAACGGGCGCGTCGTCAAGGGCGTGCATTTCGTGGATATTCAAGACGCCGGCGATCCGGTCGCGTGTGCACGCGCGTATTGCGCGGCCGGGGCCGATGAACTGGCGCTGCTCGATATCACGGCCACCGTCGAGGGGCGCGGCACGATGCTCGACGTCGTCCGGCGCGTGGCGGAGGCGGCCACGGTGCCGTTCACGGTGGGCGGCGGTATCGCGGACGTGGCCTCGGCGGCGGCGGTGCTCGGGGCGGGGGCCGACAAGGTCTCGACCAGTAGTGCCGCGTTTCGCAAACCCGAGGTGATCGCCGAGATGGTCAAGGAGTTCGGCGCCGACACGGTGACGGTGGCCATTGACGTCGATCAGAACCCGGCACTGCCCTCCGGCTACGAGGTGTACATCGACGGGGGTCGCACGGCGACGGGTACGGACGCGGTGGAATGGGCTAAGCGCGTCGACGGCTACGGCGTGCCGGTGATCCTGCCCACCAGCAAGGCCGGCGATGGCGCCAAGACGGGCTACGACCTGCCCGTGATTCGCGCCATGAGGAAAGCGACGTCGGCCGTGATCGTAGCCTCGGGTGGCGCGGGAACGCTCGAGCACTTCTACGAGGCCGTCGAGGCCGGGGCCGAGGTGCTGCTGGCCGCATCGGTGTTTCACTTCGGCCTCATCGCCATCCCGGAGTTGAAGCAATACCTTCACGAGCGGGGCGTGGCGATTCGCTGAATAGGACTCATACGACCTATAGGGCATATTGGTCGCTCTGGGAATACCATATGGACTATCTCAATGACGCCCAGCGCCAAGCGGTGGCCACGGAGCAGTGCGCGGCGCTTGTGCTCGCGGGCGCCGGCTCAGGCAAGACGCGGGTCATCGTCGAGCGCATCGTGTGGCTGGTCGAAGAGCGCGGCGTGGATCCGCGCCACGTATTGGCGCTGACGTTCACAAACCGGGCCGCGGCCGAGATGAAAGCGCGCGTGGCCGCACGGCTCGGCTACGAGCGCCTCGCGGCGTGGGTGGGCACGTTCCACGCCTTCGGCCTGTACGTACTCCGCCGCGAGATGGAACGCTTCGGACGCTCCAAGACGTTCACCGTATTCGACGATCGCGACCAGACGGCCCTCATGAAGGAGATCATCAAGGCCTTGCCGGATCGCGTCGTGAAGGTCTCACCGCGCGAGGCCCTCACGTGGATCAGCCGGCTCAAGCAAGGTCTCGAAGCTCCCGACACCAAAACACCCGCCAAGACCGATGAAGAGGTCGCTTTGCGCGAGGCCTGGACGCGCTACCACGCCGCCCTGGCGCGCGTTTCGGGCGTCGATTTCGACGATCTCCTCGTGTTGCCGGCGCAGTTGTTTGGGACGCACGAGGATGTGCGCGAGAAGTACCATCGGCGGTACCGGCACATCCTGATTGACGAATACCAGGACACGAATCACGCCCAGTACGTCCTGGCCAAACACCTTACCGGTGAGGAAAACACCCTCTTCGCCGTGGGCGATGAGGATCAGAGCATTTACTCGTGGCGCGGCGCGGACATCCGCAACATCCTCGAATTCGAGCGCGATTTCCCGGCAGCCACGGTGTATCGCCTTGAGCAGAACTACCGAAGCACGGGGCCGATCCTCGACGTGGCGAACGCCCTCGTGGCGCACAACGTGGCGCGCCTCGGGAAGAACCTCTGGACGGAACGCGAAAGCGGCGAGCCTGTCCGCTACCACTGCGCCGAGGACGGCCAGGAAGAGGCGCGTTGGGTCGTCGAGGACATGGTCGAGCGGGACTTGGCTCCGTCGGCCGCGGCCGTGCTGTTCCGCACCAACGGCCAGTCGCGACTCTTCGAGGAAGCCCTGCGCAAGCGCGGCATCGCCTATGTGGTTGTGGGCGGTATTCGCTTCTACGCGCGAAAGGAAGTTAAGGATCTCCTGAGCTACCTCCGGCTTGCGGTCAATGCCGAGGACGACGTGTCGCTGCGCCGGATCATCAACGTGCCGGCCCGCGGCATCGGCGCCACGACACTCGCCTACATCGAGGAAGTAGCCGCCGCGCGCCACCTGCCTCTTTTCCAAGCGCTACGCGAGATCGAACACGACCAGAGCCTCTCGACGCGGGCACGAGACGCGATCGGGCGGTTTGTGCAGATCGTGGATAACCTGGCCATCGACGCGAAGACGAAACCGTTGGCTTCGCTGGTGGAGGCCGTGCTCGAGACGACAGCTTATCGTGACTATGTGCGTGCCACCGAGGAACGCGACTTCCAGAGCCGCATGGAGATCGTGGATGAGTTTCTGACGGCCTGCGCCGAGTTCGATCGCGCCAATCCCGCGGGCCACGTGATGACATTCCTGCAGGACCTCGCCTTGGTCTCCGATGTCGACGAATGGGATCGATCAACGCCGGCCGTGACGCTGCTGACGTGTCACAGCGCCAAGGGCCTTGAGTTTGATCATGTCTACTTGGTAGGTTTGGAGGAGGGACTCCTCCCCCACGCTACGGCACTGGAGGACGACGACGAGATCGAGGAAGAGCGGCGTCTCTGCTACGTAGCCATGACGCGCGCGCGCGAATCGCTCACGCTGACAGCCGCCGCAAGCCGTGTCCTGTATGGGCGCGAGGAGCGGCGAGAACGGTCGCGGTTCATGGGTGAGATCCCAGGGACGCTATGGCGCGAAGTGCGGCGAAAGAACGCTGAGCGTCCGGCCATGCCTCGCGGGCCGGCGCGGGCCGAGGCCGGCGCGCTGAAGACCGGGGCGCGGGTTCGGCACGCACGGTTTGGCAACGGCGTAGTGATGTTCACTTCGGGCGCTGGGGCCAAAATGAAAGTTCGGATCCGGTTCCAGACGGGCCATGCCAAGACCTTTGTGGTTGGCCAGGCGCCGCTGGAGATTCTGGAGGGCAAGGAACGGTGAACCTGGAAGACCTGAGGCAACGGATCGACGAGCTGGACTCGGAGATTCTCCGACTCCTGAACGCACGCGCCAAGACCGCGGTCGAGATCGGACAGATTAAACGCTCGACCGATGCCGTCTACTACGTGCCGGAGCGTGAGCACGCCATCTTCGAGAAGCTGGTCCAGCGGAACGAAGGGCCGCTCTCGGATCGCGCCGTGCAGGCGATCTACCGCGAAGTCATGAGCGCCGTGCGCTCACTCGAGAAGCCGACGACCGTGGGCTTCCTCGGCCCTCAGGCGACCTTCAGCCACATGGCGGCACGACGCATCTTCGGCGTCAACGCGGACTATCATCCGCTGCCGACGTTGTCGGACATTTTCACCGAGGTGGAGCGCAAACGCCTGGACTACGGCATCGTGCCTGTCGAGAGTTCGATGGGCGGCGGCGTCAGCGATACGTTGGATCGTTTCGTGACATCGGATCTCAAGATTATCAACGAGGTCATGATGCACATCGCCGAGAACCTGATGGCGAAGTGTCCCTTGGATCGCATCGTCAAGGTGTACTCGAAGGACAACGCGTTCATGCAGTGCCGGAACTGGCTCAAGGCCAACCTTCCGAACGCCCGGCTCATCGATACGTCGAGCACGGCCGAGGCGGCCCGAATCGCCGCCGAGGAGGAGGGTGCAGCGGCCATCGGCTCGGCCCTGGCCGCCGAAACCTACGGCCTCGACATCGTTGTGGCCCGTATCGAGGATTCGCCGAACAACTTCACTCGGTTCTTCGTGATTAGCCACCAGATCGCCAAGCCTAGCGGCAAGGACAAGACATCCGTTCTCATCGCCGTCAAAGATCGGCCGGGCGCCTTGTTCAATCTGCTGCTACCCTTCGCCGAAGCCAAGGTCAACCTGACGCGCATCGAGTCCAGGCCGTCGCGCAAGAAGGCGTGGGAATACGTCTTCTTCATCGACATGATCGGCCATGTCGACGATCCCGACGTGAAGAAGGCCCTCGATCAGGTGGCGGAAAAGGCTAACGAACTGAAGGTCCTCGGCTCGTTTCCGCAGGGCCGCGTCGAGGAATAGGCGCCGTCGGTTCGCGGCGCGTCACGCTCGCCTCAAATGCCATCGACAACGCCGGGAATCGCTCCGGCATCGTTGCGCACGGCGACATTGAACGCATGCGCATCCAGCTTCCTGGCGCCGGGCACCGACTGTGGCCCGCATCCGCACACGTAGTTGGTGGCCGACATGCCGAGCTTGTCCTGGAATGCTTTCCACATGGCGAACGTCTCCGTGGATAGCGACACCGGAATGTCGGCGTCATACTTGCGGATCTCGTTGAGGTAGTGATCGTAGATCGCGGCGCGAACGCGTGGCGGGAACGGTTTCGTGCGCGTTTCTTTGACTTCCTCGACACTCGATTCCGCCTCGGCGAGGAACTCGGGATCCAGGAGTTTGACCGGCAGCATACTCTTCATGTCGTCGACGGTCATCCACATGAACACGCACAGGCTGATGACATCCGGCGTTGTCCGCTCGAACACGAGACGCACGGCCTCGGCGGCCTCCTCGCGCCAGTTTCGCACGGGGATGATGGGCTTGAACTTGAACCGCACCGGGCAGCCTGCCTCTTGAGCGATGCGGGCCGCCTCGACGCGCTCCTCGGTCGAGCCGGCCTTCGGCTCGAGGAAGCGGCTCTGCGTCGCACCGCTGATGCTCCACAACATGATAGTGTTGCCGTTGTGCTTGAGCGAGCGAAGCCAGCGCGTGTTCCACGTCTTCGTGTGGACAACAAGGTAGCGGTCTTCGAGCGTTCCGAAGTACTCGATGAGGCGGCTCGCGACGCCCAGCTCCGGTTCGAGTCCGGGCGGATCGCCGTCGTCGTCGAGCAGGTAGGTCTTCTGCCACGGATGCCGCTCGATGATGTGTCCGAGGTATTCGCAGTACTCCTCAATGTTGACCATGCTCACGAGTAACCCGCCGAAATCGCAGTACTTGCACCGGTGCACGCAGCCGTCCTCGAGATGGATGCGCCAACACGGGCGGCATACCTTGTCGTGGCGGCACGGATCACCGTCGAGGTTGTACCGCGCCCAATGAAACGCGCCGGTACCGACCAGGGAGTCACGGCATTGCTCGCACGGAACACCTTGAGCAACCAACCGCTCGCGCCGTGCGGCCACGGCTTCCGGACTATCGAAGCGAAAGGTGTTGAACAGCAGGATGGGATCGCGTACCGCATCCAGACGGCCCATGCGCTTGCGACCGTCCATGAGGCCCTGGTGCAGAATGAGATCCGGCAGGTCGTCGTCGCGGTACGTGACGATGTCGCGGGTTTTTTCCAGGGCGGCCACGACGCGCTCGACGCGGGCACGGTACGTGGGATTGGCCATCACACTCTCATGGGCGTAGACGGCCGGCGGATCGAGTGGATACATCTTCTGACTCCTGTTACGTCGACATCGGGCGGAGTATAGCACCGGTTTTCGGCGGCGTCACACGTCGAGCACGGCGCCGCGTTCCTCGACGGTCCTGCGGACCGCGGCGAAGTCGAGCTGACGCGGATCGCATTGCCGCGCCGAAGCCAACGCCGCCGCGATACCGGCGGCCTGCCCCATCATGGCGCAGGTCGTCATCACGCGCGCCGATGACAAGGCCAGCTGGTCCGCCGAGAAGCAGCGGCCGGCGGTGAGCAGATTCCCCGCATCTCGGACGATCAGCGTGCGAAAGGGAATCTGATACGGCGGCACGGCCCGCGCCTCGGGCGGCAGAATGTACGTTCGCTTGTCGTCGTCCGGCTTGTGGCCGTCGAGCGCATAGACGCCGCGCGCGATGGCATCGTCAAAGGCACGAGCCGCGCGCACATCGTCGACGGACAAGACATAATCGCCGACGATGCGGCGTCCTTCCCGAATACCGATGCGCGGCGAGCCGTGATCGAGGATCCACGGTTTCTTCTCGACGCGCTGGTAGTAATCGAGGACCTCCATCATACGCCGGCGCGCGCGAATCTCCGCCGCCGTGAGGGATTCCGTGTCGGCCGCGTCGAACATGGGAACTTTGATCTTGAGCGCATTGCTGCGCGGTCCATTGGGCCACACGCTCGTCATGGGGAGGTCGGCAGCCGATCGGATGGCCTCGAACCACTCCGGCGGCACCTGGGCCCGCGCATCGTGTTCTTCCACGTGGCGCACGAAAAACAGGAGCGACATGGGCAGGGTGAGTCCATCTTCCGGCCGGCCCTTCATCGTCTCAAAGCCGGCCATACGCGCGACCATCGCCTCGCCGGTGGCATCGATGAACTGCCGGGCACGCAGGCCCTCCGGCCCGGAAGGACCGCAAACGACGCATTCGGTGATCCGTCCGTCGCGCTCGAGCACGTCGACGAAGTGGGTGTGCAGCAAAAGCTTGACCCCCCGCGCCAGCAGCAGTTCCTGCAAGACCACGGCCAGCACCGCGTGATCGAACACGCGATTGTCCGCCTCGGGATACGGGCGGTACGGCGCGATGGCGTTCCAGGTTTCCATTGCGTCGACGATGGCGTCGAAGGCCTCGCCTTGGCCTGCCGTCTCGCCGCAGAACGACGCCACGCCACCGACGGTCGCGTTGCCACCCGTCACGGCGAATTGCTCCACGAGGAGCGTGCGCGCGCCCGACTTCGCCGCAGCCAGCGCCGCACACACGCCCGCGATCCCACCGCCAATGACGGCCACGTCGCACTCGTACCGAACCGGCGCTGTACGCCGCCACGTGATCGCCTCCGGGGCGGCTGGCCCCGTGTGCGATTCGGTGTCTGCGGCGTTTGCCGCGCCTGCCGCCGCCGCGGCGGCGCACACGCCGGCGTCTCGGATGAATTCCCGTCGTGTCGTCGTCATCGCGTTCCGTCCTCCCGAAGATCCGCCTGGAGCATCTCGTTTCGCCTCGGTTCTACAGGATAGGTCAATCTCGTTCAAGATGGCGATCCGGAATGCGCATCGGGCCAATGGATTCCTGGGTTTCCCATCGCCATGCTATACTCGCCGGACGCGAACCAACGGAGGTAACGGCATGAGAATCAGCATCGGCGGATTCAGTTTCCATCGCGCCCTCGAGTCGGGCCGACAGGACATGTTCAAGTACATCGAGGACTCGAAGGCGCTCGGCGCCACGCAGCTCGATCCGTGGAACGCCCAGCTTGCGCCGATTCAAAGCGCCGACAGCATCGTGAAGGCCGGGTCGGATCCGGGCCACGCGGAGTTGACGGCCCAGGACGACGAGTACCTCGCGCGCGTGAAGCGGGCCGCCGACGCCGCGGGCCTGCCCTTCGGCTGCATCGCGGTGGACGGCGCCCATATCTATGAGCCCACGCCGGAAGCGCGCGAGGCGAACCGACGGCTGGCCTACCGGTGGCTCGAGGTGGCCGATATCCTCGGCGCGGAGCAGATGCGCGTCGACGCAGGCGGCCCGCAAGAACTGCCGGATGACGTGTTCGCGATCATCGTGGCCGGATACGATGACCTGATCGCGCGAGCGCGCGAACGCAACATTGAAGTCCTCATGGAGAACCACTGGGGCCCGTCGGTGATTCCGACGAACGTGGCGCGGATCATCGAGGCCGTCGACGGCCTCGGCCTTCTCTTCGATTCGCACAACTGGGCGCCGGGCATGCAAGAACAAGGTTGGATGTCATGTGCCAAGTACGCGCGCTCGACCCATTTCAAAACCTTCGAGTTCGACGAGAACGGCAACGAGAAGAATGTCGACGTGCCGCGTTGCGTGCAGATCCTGGTTGACGCCGGTTACTCCGGTTGCTGGGGCGTCGAGAGTTGTCCAACCGATGGCGACGAATACGGCGCCGTCGGGAAGACCATTGCGTTACTGAAGCGTTGCGTCAAGCCATAGGGCCAGGACGATTGAGGGGATAGAGCATGAGCACCGTAGCCAGTACTAAGAAGACGCGCATCGGCGTGATCGGCGTCGGCCAGATCGGCAAACATCATATCGAGAACTACCGGCAGATCGAGGACGCCGAAGTCGTGGCGATTGCGGACATCGACGAGGCCGAGGCACGGCGTGTGAGCGAACGGTTCGGCATTCCGGATATCTACTGCTGCGCCGATGAACTGCTCGCGCGCGACGACATCGAGGCCGTGGACGTGTGCCTGCACAACAACCTCCACATGCACTACACGTGCGCCGGTTTGAAGGCCGGCAAGCACGTCTACTGCGAGAAACCGATGGCGGGCGCCTACTGCGACGCCGAGACGATGCTGCGCACGGCGCGCGAGCTGGATCGCAAGCTCCAGATTCAGTTGTCGACGCTTTTCTCGCGCGAAACGAAGGCCGCCAAGCAGATCATTGACGGCGGACACCTTGGCCGCATCTACCATGCGCGATCGACGGGATTTCGCCGTCGCGGCCGGCCTTTCGTGGACGGCTACGGCACGCACAAGTTCGTGAACAAGAAGATCTCGGCCGGCGGCGCCATGTTCGATATGGGCGTTTACCACATCTCGAACATTCTGTATCTGCTCGGCAATCCGCTCGTGCAGACGATCACCGGCAAGACGTATCAGGAAACCGATATGCACGCCAAACGACGCGAGTTTAGCAAGTACAGCGTCGAGGAACTCGGCCTCGGCTTTGTTCGCCTCGCGGACGACCTCACGCTCGACATCATCGAGTCGTGGGCCATTCACCTGAACGCCTTCGAAGGATCGTCCATCGTCGGCAGTCAAGGCGGCGTGCGCCTCGAACCGTTCGGCTACTTCACGAACATGGCTGACCTCGAGATGAACTGCACGGCCAACCTCGACGCACTCGACTACCGCCTGCATAACGTGCACGAGGTCGGCGACGTCTACGACAGTCCTCAGCATCACTGGGTCGCTGCCTTGCGCGGACGCGTCGCGTTGCTGCCGACCGCCGAGATCGCGCTCAACACGATGCTGATCTCGGAGGGGATCTACCTCTCGTCCAAGCTGGGCCGCGAAGTCACCGCCGACGAGGTGCGCGCCGCGTCCACGTCAACGGCCACGGATCGCGAGATGCCGTGAGGCCGCGTCCGCCGTCAAGGAGAAGCGCTATGCGTCTCGTTTGCCTGATGATCGTCCTCGTGCCGGTCTGTGCGGCCGGCGTATTCGGCCAGGAAGCATTGCAGCAGGAGGAGGCGGCCATGCACATCCAAGGCGTTCCGAAAGATCAGGCGCTCGCCGAGATCCTGTCGGTTCAGGTGCTGTGCAAGGAGCCCGGCCGATACATCGGCTGGCCGTCTATTGCCCAGACGCCCGGCGGCGACCTCCTCGCCGTGTTCTCCGGCGATCGCACGGCCCACATCTCGCCGGACGGCAAGGTGCAGATGGTGCGCAGTGAGGATGGCGGCCAGACGTGGAGCGCGCCGGAGACGGTGTTCGACAGCCCGATCGACGATCGCGATTCCGGCATCATCCGAACCGCGAAGGGCACGATGCTGGTGAGTTGGTTCACGAATCCCGGCGGCGGGCCGTGGCAGGGCCATTGGGTCATCCGCTCGACGGATGCCGGCCGTACGTGGGGCGAGCCGATCCGCACTGAAGTCACCACGCCACATGGCCCAACGCAACTCAGCGACGGCCGCATCCTTTTCGTCGGGCAGCGGCCGCACGAGTCGCACGGCAAGCCGTACGACGTCGGCATTCAGGAGTCCGCGGACGACGGACAGACATGGCAAACCATCGGCGCCTTTCCGGTGCCGGAGGGCGCGCATATGCTGAGCTACGACGAGTGCCACGTGGTCGAGTGCGCCGACGGCTCGCTCGTCATCCTCTTCCGCGACTGCAACGAGCCGCACCTCGCCCACCAATCCGAGAGCCGCGATGGCGGCCGCACATGGTCGGCGCCGCACACGACGCGCATGCACGGCTATCCGCCGCACGTGATTCGATTGCGGAACGATTGGCTGCTCGCCGTGTACGGCAAGCGCTGGGAGCCCTTCGGCGAATTTGCCTGCGTGAGCACCGACAGCGGCGTCACGTGGAACGTCGAGCAAGAGGCCATGTTGGCCACCGCGCCGAACGGCGACCTCGGCTATCCGGCGTCGGTTCAGCTCGACGATGGCACAATCTGGACCGTGTATTACCAGGCGGAACAGGACGGCGAAACGCCGTGCCTCATGGGCACGCACTGGCGGATCAAAGGCCTGTAGCCAGTCGGGGCATTCCGGTGGGAGATCTGGTACACTGCGTTGAGGATGGAACCGTCGAGCCTTTGGGGTATGCGTTCGATGAAGAATAGGTTCTACGTAGTCGTCGTTTGCGCGCTAGTCGCGGCGCACGCCGCGGTAGCGCAAGAGGCCATTGCCAAACCCAAGTTCACCGCCCACACGCCGGATATGGCCAAAGACGCCGTCAAGTGCGTAACCGACGCGTATCCGCTCTCGGATCAGGAGAATCACGGCCAGTGGACAGCCTACGCGCCGCTGACGGACGAGTTCGAGGGCGATGGCCTGGACGCTGCTAAGTGGTGGAACCACAATCCGGACTGGATGGGCCGTCAGCCGGGCCTCTTCTCTCCGAACAACGTGACGGTCAGCGACGGCAAGCTCCATTTGACGATGAAGAAAGAGGAGCCGGTGGGCGTGCCGAAAGACAAAGGCTATCACTCGTACACGTGCGCGGCGGTCAAGAGCAAGGACACGGTGCTCTACGGTTACTTCGAGGTGATGGCCAAGCCCATGGCCTCCGCCGGCTCGAGTTCGTTCTGGTTCTACAACAGCACCGAGGAAATCTGGACGGAGATCGACGTGTTCGAGCTGGGCGGCAAAGCGCCTGGCTATGAGCGTAAAGTGAACATGAACCTGCACGTGTTCCACACGCCCGAGAGCCGCGAGCACTGGTCGGTCTCGGGCGTATTCATCGCGCCGGAAGACCTCATCGACGATTATCACGTGTATGGGCTCGAATGGAGCGCAGACGAGATCCGATACTACTTCGATGGCGCCCTCGTTCGTAGCGGCCCGAACACGCACTGGCATCAGCCGCTACGCCTGAACTTCGACAGCGAGACGATGCCGGAGTGGTTCGGCTTGCCCCAGGACGAGGATTTGCCGTCGACCTTCAGCATCGAGTACGTTCGCGCGTGGAAGAAGCCATAGGAGATATTCCTCGGAGGAAACGCTATGGAAACCATCGATTTGGCGGCGATTCACAAGGACCTGTACAAAGCGACGCGGAAACCGCAGGAAATCACGGCCGACTCGGGAACGTTCCTGGCCGCGGACGGCCGTGGCGCGCCGGGCGGCGAGGTGTTTCACACAGCCATCATCGCGATGTACTCGACGGCGTACACACTGAAATTCACGCTGAAGATGGCGGGCACGCTCGACTTCAAAGTCGGCCGCCTCGAGTGCCTGTATCTGTCAGATCCGGCTACGACGAAGATGGACGACTGGGAGTGGCGGATGCTGATCCGCATTCCGGCCGAGGTCGAGACGAAAGACATCAACGCCGTCAAGAAGCGCCTACGCGACGAGAAGGGCATCAACGCATCGGCCGTGAAGCGGCTGCGCTGGAAAGAGGGCCGCGCCGTCCAGGTGCTCCACGTCGGGCCGTACGATCAGGTTTGCGGCGCGTATGAGTGCCTCGGGGCGTACGCCGCCGAGCACGGCCTGGACGTGACAGGCCCGGCGCACGAGATCTACCTCAGCGATCCGCAGCGGTGCGCGCCAGAGAAGCTGAAGACGATCATCCGGCTCGGCGTCAAGAAGGCGTGACAACGCGATAGTAGCCGCTATCCGTGGAGATCTCGGACCATGACCAACCGTGAACGCGTCATCGCAAGCCTCGAACACCGGCAACCGGACAAAACGCCGTACTGCATCGGATTTACCGAGCCCGCGTTCAGGAAGACGGCCGAGTACTATGGCGATCCCAACTTCGCGCAGTCGCTCGGCAACGCCATGTCGTTCCTGAGCACGGAAGCGCCGGACGCGTGGCGCGAGGTCGCGCCGGACATCTGGGAAGACCAGTTCGGCGTACGGTGGAACCGATCGGTGGACAAGGACATCGGCGTCGTGTGCAACCAGGTGGTGACGCCGGAAACGCTGGGCGACTATGCGTTTCCGGATCCGGAGGATCCGCGCCGTTGGGCATCCTACGCGCAGGCGGCCGCCGAGAAAGGCGGCCAATTCCTCGTGGCGAACCTCGGTTTCAGCCTGTTCGAGCGCGCGTGGACGATGTACGGCATGGAGAACCTATTCATCGCCATGGCCGTCGATCCTGCGTTTGTGGACGCGCTGCTCGACCGAATCCTCGCGTTCAACCTGGCGTGTGTCGAGCACGCGTGCGCCCACGACATCGACGCGATGATGTTCGGCGACGACTGGGGCCGGCAGGTGGGTCTACTGATGGGCGCCGAGTATTGGCGTCGATTCATCAAGTCGCGCGTGCAGGCGATGTACCAGGCGGTCAAGGCCAGAGGCAAGTACGTGTTCATTCACAGTTGCGGCAAAGTGGATGAGCTGTTCGACGAACTGATCGCGTGCGGCCTGGACTGCTTCAATCCGTTTCAGCCGGAGGTCATCGACGTGTTCGAGGCCAAGCGCCGCTACGGCGATCGCCTGAGCTTCTACGGCGGGATCAGCACGCAACGCACGCTGCCGTACGGTACCGTCGACGATGTGCGCGACGAGGTCAAGCGGCTCATCGAGGGCGTCGGCCAGGACGGCGGCTATATCGCGTCGCCGGCCCACGCGATTCCGGCCGACGCCAAACCCGAGAACATCGCCGCGATGATCGAGGTGCTCAAGGCCCAGTAGCCAGACCGAGCGTGTCGCGACAGTCGAGCAAGGCCGAGTCCGCGCCGATGTCGCGGCACGTCGAGTCCTCGGCGAGGCGGAAGTCACGCTGGGCGATATCGAGGAACGTCGGCGCGGTCACGGTGGAATTGGGCTCCTTGCCGTACTCAGCCTGATACTTGGCGAACTCCGCCATGCTGTAAGGGCCGCTCTGGAAGCTGATCATGGCGCCTTCGGCCTGATGCCAGGCGTTGCCATCCATATCGAGGGCGTCGATGGCCTCGCGCGGCCACGCCGGCGCGTAGAAGGCGTTCTTCGTGGCCTCGTAGAAGATGTTGTCGCGGATCGTCATGTCGCGCAACACGGCCGGGCTCGTGTAGAAGCAAAGCTGCCGGCCGCTGGGATCCGGCCGCTGCGTATGGCCCCAGCCGTGTCCGGCGTTGATGCAGGTGTTGCCTTCGAATCGCACGTTGTACGTCTCGGACGCCTCGGGCCGGTTCCAGTACTCGAAGGAGTACTCGGAATTCCAGATCACGTTGTTGCGGTAGGTGATGTTGTAGTGGTCGGTCTTGGGCCCGCTGCTCTGGTTGGTCAGGGCGGCGTCGTAGATCTCCCAGAGGCGGCACCGCTCGACGAGGCTGTCGTGAGCGGCGCCCCAAAACTCGATGCCGTTGCCGTAGCGCACCGTATGATCGCCGCCGCTCTGATCGCCGCCGCCGATGTAGCCGAGGTCGCAATCGCGCACGATGATGTGATGCGTGCTGCCTCCGCCGATGCCGTGGGCCGCGCCATACATGAGGCATAGGTTCTCGTAGGTCACGTAGGCACGTCCGCTCTGATCGATGATGTGCCGCCGCAGCGCGCATTCGATATCCGGGTGGACGACGGCCGGATTGTCCGTGCAGCAGAGCGTGACCACGTTCCGTGCCTCGTCGTACCAGTACTCGCCCGGCACATCGAGGTCGGGCTCCTCCCAGACCTTGACGCCGCAGCTCTTCTCGCCGTCGAAGATGATGTTGCCGACATCACACGGAAGGAGCGTATTGCCATCGCACTCGACGAAACTGCAACTGTCGATGTGTAGCGTCGCGCCGGCCGGCAGCATGTCGCCGAAGAAGAAGGTGAACCGCGCATCGTCGGCCGTGACGGTGGCTTCGTAGTAGCGATGATAGGTAGCCCACTCGGCGCCGATCTCGATCTTCGGTTGGATGGGTGCGCGGCAATAGCTCGTCCAGGGCGGCCCGGCGGACATAAGGTGAGGCGTCCTCACGGCAAGGGTCTCGGAGGCCTTCGCGCGGAACGTGAGGCGGTATAACTTGCCTTGCTGAATGCTGAACGGCACGACGTAGAGCTGGATGTGACTGCCGTTCTCGCCGGCCTGCTCGCACGTGACGGCGTACGAGGCCGGCGCCGTGTCGAAGTCGTCGGTATCCACGGCGCCACGGGCGACGGCGCCGCCTTCGTGATGCATGTTCCAGGACGCGTGGCCATCCGAGAAACTCGGATTAGGCAGGATCTCGTCGCCGACGGGCTCGGGCTCCTTCGTACTCCAGACGTTGTCCTTACCACGCACCCAGTCGCCGGGATCGTTCCGCTCGACGGAGCCAAGCAGCAAGGGTTTCCTGCCGGTTCCGTACGCGCCGTACGTGATGGGCGCGCCCTCGGCGCCGCTGCGCGGCACCAGTTGTTCGCGCCACATGTCGCCGCGTTTGAGCAAGACGCTGTCGCCCGGCTCGATGGCGCCTCGGTTCAGTCGCGCGATAGTCTTCCAGGCCGTTTCGGGCGAAAGGCCGTCGTCGGCGTCATCGCCATCACTACTCGAGACGTGGTAAACGGCTGCCACCGCATTGGGCACGGCAAACAGCGACACAAGCGCCACTGCAGCGATTCCGATCCATCGGTTCATCGGCATACTCCTCACTCGTCCATTGGCCTTTCGGTGCCGCATCACTCGACCGCTACTCACCGCTGCCACCGCCTATCGAACGCGCATCCTCGGCGTTGATCGACGGGAACCATTGGGCCAGATCCTTCTTCACGGCGGCGAGGTCTTCGCGCCCGGCGAGATTCGTCCATTCCATGGGATCCTTCGCGTGATCGTACAACTCCTCGGTTCCGTCATGGTACCGAATGTAGCGCCATTGCTCGGAGCGCACCGAATGATTGTTGCGGCCGTAGGTGGTCAACGCCGGGCGATCCCACTCGGCCTGGGGATTCTCGAGCAGCGGCCGCAACGTCACGCCGGCCTGAGGGCCGCATGCATCGAGACCGCACAAGTCGACCAGTGTCGGATAGACGTCCATCAGGCTCACGGTTCGGTCGCAACGGCCGCCCGGCTTCGTAACGCCGGGCACAACCATCATAAAGGGATTGCGCGTGGCCTCCTCCCAGAGCGTGAACTTGCGCCAATGCAACTTCTCGCCGAGATGCCAGCCGTGGTCGCCCCAAAGCACCACGATGGTGTTGTCCGCGTGCGGACTGCGCTCGAACGCATCCATGAGGCGTCCGACGCAGGCATCGACGAAGTTGATCGTGGCCAGGTAACCGGCCACGGCCTTGCGCCAGTTGCTCGTTTCGATGACGCTCTTGTGGTCGCCTTCCGGCCGGGCCATGGCGCGTCCGCACGGAGGGATATCGTCGAGATCGTCCTCTTTGACGTCCGGCAACGTGATCGCGTCCTCCGGAAACCTGTCGAAGTACTTGCGCGGAACATACCAAGGCAAATGCGGCTTGATGAGGCCGACTGCCAGGAAAAAGGGCTCGTCGTAAGTCCGGTTGAGCCGTTCGATGGCCCAGTCCACGAGCCGCCAGTCGGCCATGTCCTCATCGTCGCAGTCCACCGGCCCCCAGTCGAAGTGTCCCGCGTTCTCGATGCCGTTCACCGGGCGCTTGTCGGGCCTGGGATCGGCAGGCCGCTCGTAGTACTCCTGCCAGGAGGCCGGATCGTTGAACCGGCCGTGAAAGATCTTGCCGCCGCCCATAACGCGGTAGCCCTGCCGCATGAAACATTGGGAGAGCGTGACGGCATCCGGCATCGCCGGACGCCACGGCTGATCGTTCTGGTAGACGCCCGACTGCGAAGGCAGTATGCCAGACATCAAGGCGGCGCGTGACGGATTACACAACGGCGCGGCGCAGTAGGCGCGCGTGAATAGGACGCCGCGCTCGGCGAGGCGATCGAGGTTCGGCGTGATCGTGTCCGGATGGCCGCCGAGGCAGCCGATCCAATCGTTGAGGTCGTCGACCGGAATGAAGAGCACGTTCGGCTTGCGATCCGCAGAATACGCGTGCATCGGCAGCAGCGTCGCGGCCGCGCCGGCGCCTAACGCCTGGATAAATCGACGGCGACTCAGCGTTCGTGCCATACGGGCCTCCTCCTGCCGCAAACGCGAGCGGCGCAACACCGGCGACCTCACTCGGCCAGCATCGTGAATGCCGGACTCATGTTGCGGATGGACGAGTCCGTGTAGGACTGGAGGCGCAAGCGGTAGCCGTATCCGGGAACGAGTGTGCCCGGAATCTGCCAGGTGTATTCGCCGTCGTTCGGCATCTTCCGAACGATCCAATCGAGGAACGCGCCGCCTTTGTGGAGTCCAAGGCGGACATCGTCGCCCACGGCCGGACTGTTACTCTCCCACGTGACGCTCCAGGTGGCGCCCATCGTGCAGGAATCACCATTGGTTGGCGACGTCAGGAGCAAGGGCGCGCGCTCGATGGCGAACTCGAAGTCGCCGTAGTCCTTGATGGCCGCATCCGTGTAGGACTGAACGCGGATGCGATAGGTCACGTCCGGCTCGAGGGTCGTCGGCAGCAGCCACGAGTAGCGGCCGTCATTGGCCGTACGCCGAACGATCCAATCGAGGAAATCGAGACCTTGGTGGAGACCCAACCGGACGTCCGCGCCGACGGCGTCGGCATTCGAGAGCCACGTGAGCGCCTGAACGCTGCCCATCTGCCAGGTTTCGCCGCCGTTGGGCGCTGTGAGCGTTAGCGGCAAGATCGCGAAGGGCCCGTCGCTGAGATCGTTGAGTTCGGAGTCGGTGTAGGACTGGAGCCGGATCGTGTAGGAATCGGTGCATTCGAGATCGGTAGGCACAACCCACTTGTAGAGGCCGTCGTTCTCCGTGCGTCGCACAATCCAGTCAACGAATTCGTCGGCCTTATGCAGGCCCAGGCGTACTTCAGGCGTGGCCACCGTGTCGCCTGGCTCCCACGTGATGTCCTGCACGGTGCCGGCGCCCCACGCCTCGCCGCCGTTTGGCTTCAATATGTCGAATGGCGGTGCGAACACACAGACGGGCACAGAGAAATCGAACACGGCAGGATGAGCCACCGAGAATATGCCGATCATATAGCTGCATCCTGGCTCGAGTGTGCGCAGGTCATAGTCGTACGATCCGGTGTTCGGCGCCTGCGAATCGAGCCAGGACTGGAGCGCGCCGCTCTTGTAGAGGCCGATGCGGACCTCGGCGCCGACAGGACCGGATGCGACCCACGTGATGGGCATATAGGCATCGCTCCAATTGATATTGCCCTGGGGCCACGTGACTTCGAGATCCGGCTCGCCTTCGCCTTCGCCCTCGCCTTCGCCTTCGCCCTCGCCTTCGCCTTCGCCCTCGCCTTCGCCTTCGCCCTCGCCTTCGCCCTCGCCTTCGCCCTCGCCGCCTACGTAAGTGCCTCGGAACTCGATGTCGTCGATGTTCCATCCGACGTACTGGTCACTGCTATCGGTGGGGCCCATCACCCAACGCACATAGACTACCGCCCTGCCGTCCGCGACAGACGAAATGTCGTACTCGCAGTACTGCCAAGAACCGTCGACAATGTTGGCGCTCGCCGGGTTCTCCCAGACCGTGGTCCATGTTGTGCCAGTCTTGCTCACCTGGACCTTGGCATGATCGTAGGTGGATCGCTCAACACCCAGCCATCGATAGAAGGAGAGCGACACGTCCACGTAGTCGCTGAAAGACAATGCCGCAGTGGTGAGATACTCGGCACTCATGTTGGCGGGATAGTCGCCGGAGGGGTTGTAGGCATACACGTACGAACCCGTGTGACCGCTAGTTGGCCCGTCCGGCGCTGTGGGCACACCGAAAGCCCAGGCTCCGGTGGTGGTCCAACCGGGCGAGGCATCCAGCGAGAACGAGTGGGCCACCTGCGCCGCCACGGTGAGGCTCACGTGCCGGACACAGTGCGCTTGCGTGTCCGTGTTCGTGAAGACGATATCGCCGCGATGCTCGCCGGGGGACAACGTCGCCGCGTTAATCGTCGCGACTACCGGAGCGGACGCTCCGACCGCCAACGCGCCGCCTTCGAGCGACAGGACCACCCAATCGCCATCGGTCGAGGACCACGACGCCGCCCAGTTGAGCGTTCCGGCCCCCCCGTTTGCAACGGTGTACGTTGCGGAAGCCGGTGAGAACGGACCGCCGTCCGGGCCTTCGGCAACCATGTCGGTTTCGGGCGAGACGCCCAGGTCGTCGATGGGATCCGCGTATTCGATGTAGGCGGTGAAGAGGCCCAGGTAACCGGTCCCGTACTCGACATAGCCATAGCCGTTGTCGCCCCAGTCATCGCCCCAAGAGTTACGGAAGATCCAGGCGCCTTCCGCGCCCTGGCTGTCATCCCAACCGACAAGGACCACGGCGTGCCACGAGGCAGGATCCGAACCGCCTTGCTCGGCGGCATCGTCGTTGTACACGCCGCCCGTATAGGCGATGAACGATTTGGTGTATTCGAAGGATCCGGTGACGGGACCGTAGGTAAGAATATACTGTTTGATGACTTCCGGCGGCTGGATATCGGTCATGTCACCGATGTAACCCCAATCGCGTATCCAGTAGTGGTGCTCGTACGGACATCCGCAGTACGCGTCGTCAGCGAGATACGGACAGTCCGCTTCGAGCACGGCGCCGCTGTCACCGCACATATCACCCTTGGACTCGAAGTACTGATGCGCAAAGAGGCCGCCGTCGCAACTGTGATAGAAAAGCTCCGTGTTGCATCCCAACAGCCACTGCTCGGAGAGGTCAACATTGACGCCGTCGAATACCTTGATAGCGCACTCGAGCGTACCCGCCGTGGCAAAGGCCCAGCAACTGCCGCAGGAGCCCTGATCGCCCACCGGCGGAAAGCCACCCGCCACCTGTTCGCGCCAGTCGAAGCGTGAAGGAAACGCCGTCTTCGCAGGCGCCCCCATGGCCTTCGGCATGTCGCGCTTCCATTCATCGCCCTCGGGGATCCTGAGGCCGGATAGGTGCTCGATGGGACGCTTCGTGGCGGAAGTCTCGCCCACGGTGAACGTCCACCCCTTGGCTTCGCCTTCAGCCCGTAGCGCTTCGATATCCTCCGGCGTCATTTGCGCCAGAGCGGCAATGCCGAGTGCCATAGCCACGGCCCAGAGAGCGAGAAACACCCGTATTTTCATCAGAGTCCCTGCCTTTCATACGAGACATACTCCACCGTTTAGATCTTACCACAAGCGCTCGGCCGAACGCCTCCTCTCCACCCCTCAGTGCCCGGTGATTCCCCATCTCTGAGTGGCCCTCGACAGGACGGCATCATCCTCTGGCGTGGGCCCAAGGAGACAGATACGGACCCACAGGGAGGACAAGACCTTGCACGACGCGAGCGTCACTCTGGCAGATCGTGTAAGAAACCTTCTGTAAAAGTGGGAGTAGACACAAGGGTCATCGTTTGCTCCGATCTTGGTGTTTTGCGAAGCCAAGAAGAAAGGAGCGAAGAACGATGACCAAGCATCAGTGTGACGGGTATTTGGACGAGATTCAAGAGCGTTCAGAGGGAGATGTGGTGCGGGAGATGCTTCGGGTGATGATGCAAGAGGTTATGGAAGAAGAGCTTGCGCGTCATCTTGGGGCCGAGCGGCACGAGCGAACGGAGCAGCGCACGGGCCATCGGAACGGCTACAAACCGCGGACGTTCAAGACACGGGTGGGGGAAATCGCGTTGGCGGTACCGCAGGCGCGGGGCACGGAGCCGTATTCGCCGCTGTTTTTCGCCAAATGGGAACGCAGTGAACGGGCGCTGTTGGTGGCGTGTGCAGAGATGTACTTTATGGGGGTGTCGACGCGTAAGGTGAAGAAGGTACTGGAGAAGATGGGCGGCTTTGAACTGTCAGCGTCGACGGTGTCGTGCGTGGCCCAGGAGTTGGACGAGAAGCTTACGGAATTCCGGCAACGGCGGCTGGACGACCACGCCTGGGTGTATCTGATGGCGGATGCGACGTACGTGAAGGTACGCAAGAAGGGACGGGTCGTGGAGCAGGCCGTGCTGGTAGTGGCCGGCATAAACGACGCTGGTCGGCGGGAGATCCTCACGTGGCGTTTGGCCGATGTGGAGTCCGAAGACACCTGGACCGAGGTGTTTCGCGAGCTCAAGCATCGCGGCGTCCATGGGGTGCAATGGGTAATCTCGGACGGTCATGCCGGGATTCGGGCCGCGGTGCGCACGCAGTTCACCGGTGTGAGTTGGCAACGCTGTTGGACGCATTTCATGCGTAATGCGCTGGCCAAGGTAGGTCACAAACACAAGGACGCGCTGGCCAAAGAACTCGTTGCGGCGCGCAAGTTCGACGACGTACAGACGTGCTTGATGGAAGCCGAGCGGGTCGCGGAGCGTTGGGAGAGGGACTATCCCCGCCTGGCCGAACAGATCCGTGAGCAATTCGAAGAGACGCTCAGCGTGCACGACTTGCCCCAGGAACACCGCCGCCGGGTCTATACAACCAATATTCTGGAGCGGCTCATGAGGGAGATCAAACGCCGAACCCATGTGGTCGGCATCTTTCCCAACGAATCGTCGTGTGATCGACTCGTGGGGGCCCATTTGCTCGAGCGGCACGAGAGTTGGCAATGCGAACGGATGCGGTATCTTGTGATGGATCACCTTGAGCAGGCCAGCTCGCAAACGCTTGAGCAAAACAAGGTGGCGTAGCTGTACTATATCAGTGTAGCCCCTCCTCCGGAGGAGGGGCTACACCAACACAAGGGACGTCAACAGGCAACAAAGGACTTCACACTCACCAAGACACTTTTACAGAAACTTCTTGACACAAGCCTCTGGCACGGCCAAGCAACGCGTCAAGGGAATCCGGTGGCTCCAAGGCAAGACGCCGGCCGCCATTGTGAGCGCCGTTTGCGCGGCGATTGCCCCCTCTTCACAAGGTCTGCGCGGAACGGGATATGGGTGCGATTGAGAAACCGGGGATGCAATGGGGATAGCGTGCGCGGTCATCCCCGCCTTCCCAACGCGAGCGCGGGGAGCCCCTGAGGAAGATTCCGGCTGCTTGACACGCTGGGCGAAGACAGACATAATGTAAATGGTACAAGTGGGTGCCCGAGGAGGGCTGCCATGATGCCCGGGACCGCGCCGGAGCTCCGGTCGCGCAAGTGAGTAGTTTTGTCTGATGTGATGGTGTGCATCGGGCAAGGCGGTGTGTCAAGAGGGCAAACGTGTTCATGCAACGCAGGCGTTGAAATAACGAGGAGTAGGCTATGAAGAAGACGATGCTATTGGCAATCCTGGCGGCGATGGCGGTGGCGATGCCTCAGGTAAGCCGCGCGCTTACGCTGGATGAGAGCACGTGCCTCATCCTGACCAATTCGGATGAGAACAATCCCGGATTTGACGAGCAGGGCGGCGTTCTGTCCCTGATCCTTGCCATGATCCCGGATCTCGACATCCCCATTCCCTCGGACTGGCTTCTGTGGGACTTCGAAAGCGTTCCCACAAATCCCGAGGGCGTCATGGGCGACGGTATACCGGACAACTTCCAGATGGCCTTGCTGGCGGCGGTCTTGTGCAGCCAGGAATCGGATCCGCTGCTTGACCTGATCCGCGCGCAGTACGATATAAACTTCGCCACCTACGAACAACTTCTGACCGACGTGATGTACGTCGTCAACAACGCGAACCGCATCATCGACCTGATGGGCGGAAATCCCACCGCCAACCCGCCCGTCATCGGCATTGGTCCCGGCCTTGCTGCGATTCCTGCCATTCAGGATATTGTGATCAACTGGCCGGACGAAGGCGACACCATCGGCGACCTGGCGGAGGAAATCATCGACTTGAGCAACACCATCAAGGATTACAAGTCCTTGTTGCCGGTGATTGTCAACGTCCTGACGATGGCCCAACCGTGGTTCGCCGGGATGGGCGGCCTGAGCAGCGAAATGAATGGGCAGATCAACGGCCTGCTCGAACAGGCTGCGGGCTATCTGGGTATGCTGGATGACCTCGTGGATCTTCTGCGCTCGATGGCCACGGACTACGGCCCCTCTGGAACAGGCGACATTTCGGCCGCCTTGGCAGCCGAAATCAATGAACTGGCCGACATCGCCGAGGGCTTCTCCATCACGATTCCTCAGTTCTTGACCTATGGCGTCGAGGGCAAGACCGCCGCCGAGCCGATTTCCGCCTTCGGCGACTGGAACCACGACGGCGTTACCAACCTCCAGGTCTACAATCAGGTTGTGACGGTCGGCGGCGGCAACCGCGAAGACTTCGTCTACGAAGTAACCAAGGATGTGCTCGTTGCCCTGGGTCCGGCGGACGGCCAAGAAGTCACCGCCGGCAGCACCCAATCCGTCACATGGATCCCGGCGACAGCCATCGCGGGTGATTTCGTCCGCATCGGCCTCCATCGCGTCGGCGGCGTGTTCCTCTACTGGATCGCGCTCAAGACCGACAACGACGGCGAGTTCAACTGGCTTGTGTCTCCCGACTTGGAAGCCGGTACCGATTACCTCATCCGCGTGCAGTCCTTCGACGACAGCAACGTCCGCGACTTCACGAACACGCCGTTCACGGTTGTGAACAACATACCGCCCATCACGGTTACGGCACCCAACGGCGGCGAGACCTGGTACACCGGCGATATCGTCGCCATCACCTGGACAAGCAATGCCGGTGTTGTCGGCCCCTTTGTCCGCATTGGCCTGCATGACGGCGCAACGCTCGTTCAGTGGATCGCGCTCAAGACCGACAACGATGGCGCGTTCAACTGGATCGTGCCCTACACCATGGCATCGAGCACCAACTACAAGATCCGCGTGCAGTCCTACGCGGACAATACGGTGCGCGATTTCAGCGACAAGCCGTACACCATCACCGGCGCGCCGATCCTGATCACCAAACCGGCGCGCGGCAACACCGTCAAGCAGGGCGAAGTACTCACCGTCGAATGGGAAAGCAACAGCCCTGACGTCGGCGACTTCGTCCGCATCGGCCTTCACAACAGCGGTGCGTTCCTCGGATGGACCGCTTTCAAGACGGAGAATGACGGGGTGTTCACCACGGTCATTCCGCTCAGCACGCCGGTGGGCGGCGGCTACAAAGTCCGCGTCCAGTCGTACTCCAACAGTGACCTGCGCGACTTCAGCCAGCGTTTCAGCATCACCGCGCACTAACGCGTAGCCAGAACAATCTCAGGCGGCGCCGGCCCCATCAGCGGCTGGCGCCGCCGTTCATTTGCCCCCCGCGCTACGGCAGGGCGTTGGCCTACCTGCCCCCAAAGAGCCGGCGGGCGTTCTCGCCCATGATGGAACGCTTCGCCGAATCATCGGTATCGAGCACGTGCACCTTCAGGAAGGCAGGCGACGGCGTCTTGAAGGGAAACCCCGTACCGAACAGAACGCGTTCCGCTCCAAGCGCCTCGAGCATCGTCTGGATGCTCCGGCCCAACACACTCGTCATCCGCGACATCTCGACGTACAGCGCGACGTCACGCATCCGACGCCAGAAATCGCTCTCCGGCGCGGCGCCCGGAATGCTCTCCGTAAGAACGTACGTTCCTTTCGGATGGGCCTCGGCCAGTCCGAGAAACGCCTCCGGCGCCAGATTCTGCGTCGTATCCATCCAGTGGCGCTGGCGCACATCAACGACGCGCCCCGGCGCCGAAATAGGCAGCCCCGCTTCAATGGCCGCATCCACCAGCTTCGCCAAGTCCGGATCGGTCAGTTCGTAGCCATGGTAGTACGGGTATAGGCGCAGTGCCTTGAACTCGCGCTCCACGCACCATGCCAGGTCGCGCTCCCAGCCGGCGTATTTCGGATTCAGCGTCGCGTAGCGCCAGAACCGGTCGCGGTGCCCGGCCGTCTCTTCGAGCAACTTCTCGTTGCCGGCATGGGAATCCTTGTACAAGATGGCATCGGCCGAGGCCACACAGGCGCGCGCGATGCCGAACGCATCCATCATGGCCAACACACCGGCGGCATCGTTTCGGCGGAGTCGGCGGAATGCCCAGTTGCCAATGAAGGCGTTGCTGTCGACGACGGGCCACCCCTCGAAGTACTTCATGATACGGCCCTCCGATCGAGAATCGCCTGGAAGCTCTCGCCGAGAATCTTCCGCCGCTGCGCCTCGGTCAAGTCCGCATCGAGCACCTTGCCGACGCCGCCTTCCATGGTCATGTCTGTCGCGAAAAGCAATCGCTCGACACCGATGGACTCCACGCAGCGATCGACAAGCCACTCGTCCACAACGCTCCCGCTCGTGTCGAGATACACCGACGGCGCCTCGCGAAGATGTTTGAGCGCCCACTCCCAATCGCCGCCGCCGCCGATATGCCCCTCGATCAGGATGGCCTCCGGAAAGCGCCGTGCCGCACGGACGAAATGGGCCGCATCGCTGATGCGTGGCTGACGCGCCATCGTGTCCGGATCCGTGGGGTGGCCGGCATGCATCAAGACCGGAATCTGCCATGCCGTGGCGAGTTCGAGCAGCGGCTCCTGCACCGGCTCATCGATCCGGTACTGGTGATAGAGCTTGACGCCGATGAACCCCTCGTCGCGCACCCGTTGCCGCACCTCGTCAAGCGCCCTCGGATCACCCGGATTCACGAAACAGTAGCCCAGATAACGCCCTGGATAGCGCTCGACCGCCTGCTTCACCCGATCGTTGGCCTGGTGAAATCGCTCGTAGCGTGCACCGCCGGTCAGGTCGATATCCGAGATGCAGAACACGTCGATACCCAGCAAGTCGCCGGCCTCGATCGTGCGGTCGCAGTACTCCTCATCCAGCGAGCCGTCCGGCCTGCCGCGAACGTGCATGTGACAATCGATGAGCATCTTTTCCCTCTCCGGCGTTTTCCCAGCCGAGATGGTAGCAGAGCGCCCCTCGCGAAGTCAGCCGGCACGCCCACAATGGCATCACGGCATGAGGAAGGGCTGTATCTCGACGAAGTTGAACGCCGTCTCGCCTCCCGGCTGGTCTCCCGGAGCCCCGGGCGTCGTCCAGTCGGACAGCACGATCTCCGCTGATCGCCCTTTCGCGCGGAACACCACACGATGGAAGTTGAACCAAGCCGGATGATCGCGATTGTACGGCCCTTCCTCGTGCGAATAGCAGCTCGGATACGGATACTGGAAGCAGAGCGGATCGAGGACGTCTCCGCCCTCGATCTCGATGGACAGGCCCGTCTTCTTCTCGACGGCCAGGTCGGCCGGATCGGCCGAGAGAACCTTCACGGAGTAGGTTGCGCCCGGCTTGAGGGCACGGATCTTCTGCGAAACGCGGTTCGGGCGATCCGCGCTGCGCCGCATCACGCAATACTGGTCGCCGGCGCGCGTGGTCGGATAGCGGCCCTGCAGCCAACTGAAGCCTTTCATTTGGCCGATGCCGACGCTGTCCGGCGCCGCCGCGTCAACGCGCCAATGCTGGAGGCCGTCCGCAAAATCCGGATTTTTGATGTGCTCGATTGCGTAGGGCGATTCGACCAGTGGCTCCGTGTGGCCTTCGATGCCGTAGTGCCGGAACAGCCGGTGCGCCCACCGGATCGATTCCTCGTCCGCATAGGCGGCCATGTACTCCATCACGCCATACAATCCCCAGAACGTCGGATCATTGGCCAAGAGATTGAACTGCATGTCGAGAAACACGTGGTAATCCACGCCCGGATTCAGATTCAGCGTTTCCGGCGGCGCACAGAGGTAGCCGAGACACACGACCATGTTCCGCTCGACACCCGGCAGGTGCTCGCGCCATTTCTCGAACGGAAACTGCATCTCTCTCAACAGGCGCTGCCGCGCCTTCTCGACCGTCGGTTCCTCCGGAACGTAACGCTCCCAAGAAAACCGCTCGCCGAGTGTCATCAACAGCCGGCTGAACTCGAGGCTCGGTGCTTGGAGGTACAGGTCGGTGCACCACGCGTAAAAGTGCCGGCCGGCAAACGCCGGTAGGTCATGTAGCCGTTGTACCGCCTCGCTCCAGGCGCGGTAGTGCGCCTCGCCGGCGGCGTAGAACTCGTCGACCATCAGTCCTGAGAAGCCGGGATCCGTCACGCCTTGATTCGCTGCCCAGGCGGCAAACACGTCGTCTGCCGAAGGCGCCTCTTTGCTGCTAAGGCCCGGCAATGCCGCATTGGCGATCCACTGGCGACCCTCTCCGAGCCACTGGGCAAACTCATCATCCGTCGCCCGGTTGCCTGAGACCAGCGTGTTCACGTGCGATAGCACGTAGCGCTCCATATACGCCCAGTCGTAGGCCGGGAATGCCTGGATATGCCGGCCGCTCGGATAGTAACAGAAGGCGATTTCCGGCACGGTTCGGATCTCGATGCACGCAGCCTTCTCCGCCACCATACGGACATGGTGTTGCCCCTCCGTAATCAGCCGCATCGCCTCGACCGACCCGCTGTCCGGATTGATGCGCCACACCAACGGATCCGATTCGGTATCCAGCCACAAGCGCGGCGGCGCACCCGCCTCGCAACCGGCGGTCACGAACACCCAGCCATCGCGCGGATTGCCGAACACGCACGTCTTCTCGCCGGCAGACTCGACCTCCTCGCGAAGTAGTTCGGTCACGAAGTTGTTCCGCACGCGCAGGCCATCGTACGGCGCGGGCCATCGAGGCCGGCCCGGCCATGCGACCTCGCGCGTTGTCCGGACAGGCGGCGCCCCTGGCGCTTCAATCGCCACCTCGACCCGATACACGTCGCCGTCGGCCGCCTTCGGCATCCGAATCGCCGTCGACCCTCGCCGCTCCGACTTGGACACCACCACCGACGCCGTGGCCACGGGTTGCTCGCGATCCGGACGATACGCGGCTATGGTCACGCGCGTGTCCGGCCGATCATTGCCGAGTCCCGCCAGATCGACATCGAGGGAGATCGTCTTGTCGCGGTGATCGACCTGTGTCGCGACGACCTGGTCGAGGAGTAGCCGGGTGCTGTCCGTGGTGAGCGCACAGGGCAGACGCCACAGGCCGCCGCTTGCCCCCCAGTCATAGCAGCGAATGGCAAGTACGTTCGCGGAATCCTGCCTGAGCCAAGGCGTGAGGTCGGCGATCAGAGGCGTATCGCAGACGGTCGTTTCCGTGTGGTCGCCGTACGACGCCACTCGGTTTCCGTTGCAGAACAGCGTGCAGGCATCGTTGACGCCGCCCAGCACCAGCCAGGCGTTCTTGCCTTCCCATGCGGCTGGAATCTCGAACGTCCGGCGATACCACGCGTAGCCGTCTACCTCGGCGTAATCTTGGTCCTCCCAGCGCTTGCCGGCTTCGATCGAGGCCCACGCCTCATCATCGAAATCCGGGCGCTGCCAACCGGCTTCCATTCCGGCGTCCGCCGGATCGGCCTGGAAACGCCATTCTCCGCCGAGATCAAGCCACGCGGCGTCCGCCTGGGCATTCCCCGCCAACGAAGCGATCACGCATAGCAACGCCCACATACTCACCCCTCCTCTTGCCGCAGAGGCGAATCCCGGAAAACGGGGACTGACTCCGGCCGGTCGCAATGCGGCTGTCTGACTCGCCTCGAACGACAGAACCCGAAAGCGGGAAACCGGCCTTGTCCCGAGTCTACGAGGCCGGCTGTCTGTCCTCGCTTTCCGGGCTCGTCCGGCACTCACGACGCGTCGCAACCGACGTAGCCCCGTGTGCTAGTGCTTGGTTTCCTCGTAGAGCGCCCTGACCTCGTCGGGTGTCAACGGCACAATGTAGATACGAATATCGTCCAGGAAGCCGCGGACGAAATAGACGTCGTCGCCGACGCCGTAGCGTCCGACAAGCAACGGCGTCGCGCTTGGTCTCGGGTGCCCCGTCACACGCTTTCGGCCCACTTCTTCGCCGTTCACGTAGACGCGCATTTGATTGAATCCGAAGGTGGCGACGATATGTTGCCATTCACCGGCCTGCACCTTGCCGGCATCCAACGTGTCCACGCCGGCCAAGAAGAACCGGATCTGCTTGTTGAGGATCTGGAGGAAGTAGCCGCTCTGCTGCCAAGCGCCTTTGCAGATGAGCACCGGCATACCCTCGAGGTCCTCCAGTTTGACCCAAATGGCCAGTGTCAACGCATGGTCGGGATCCCATTCCGGCTGCGGAGGCAACTCGGCCCAACCGCGGCCGCCCAGCGCCAGCGCGTTGTTCGCCAACTGGGCCAGGCCCGCGAGGTGCGAGTCGTCCTCGAACGACAACCGGACCGCCGGCTCGAGCAGCGCTGTCGACGAAATGATACCCACCGGTTTCGACGGGGTTCCGATGCGTCCATCCGGCGTCACAGCGGCCACGGTGTAAGAGTAAGGGACACCCGCGTTCACCTGATCCGACATTTGGAGATAGTTGCCGAAGTCGGCGTCGATATACGTCTCTTCAATGACGCGATTCTCCTGGTCATACTTAAGAACATAGTACTGCGAGGCGGCAGGATCATCGCTATCCCAGCCCAGCACAATCCGATTCGCGCGCGTATCGATGCGGACCTGCTCCGGCGGACCGGGCAATGGCAACTCCGGAACGGACACCGTGAGGTTGGCCTCGACGGACTTGCCACTCCCCACGTTCCGAGCGGTCACCGCGTAATGAACCTCCGCGCCGGATCGCGGATAGACATCCTCGAACCAGCCGTCGAATACCGCCCCAAGATACTCGCCATCGCGCGAAACGCTGTAAGACACGCCCGGCACAGCCGTCCATGCCAACACCACGCTGTAGCGCTCAGGCCGAATCGAGGCGGTCAGCGTCGGCGCCTCGATCCCTTTCTCCGTCGCCGGCGCCCCGTCTGACACGGTCTCGGCTTTGGGCAATCCCGCCGTGCTCATCCGCGCCGGAAAATGCTCGGGCCACGTCAGCGTCATCCGGTTGCCCGTCCCGATCTCGATTCCGTACTCGACGTTCCCAGTACCTATGAGCGCCTCGGGAAACGCCATGGCGAAGGTGGTTCGGCCGATGCATTCGAGCTCACGATCAACAAACGCTTTGCCACCCAACGGACGCGCCTTGACCACACACCGGAGGCCTTCACTCGGAACACCCACGGCGATGACACGATCCGGCAAGGCCAACACATAATGGTCGTTCTCGAAGGACTTCGGAAGCGCGGCGAGGCGTTCGAGCGCGGCCGTGTCGAAACCGCCCCGCGACTTCAGGTCCGCCCAGGCCTTGGCGTTGATCGTGGCCAGTACGCCCAACTCGCCCTTGTTCTTGATCCGGCGTGCGTATGTGTGCAGGGCGCCAGCCAAGGCCGAGTTCTCAACGACCTTCGCCGCCCCCTTCACATCGTCCTTCCAGAGTCGTGCGTCGAACGCGCCATCGGACACAAACGCCTCGGCCGCCTCGTCATACATGAGGACATAATCCATCTCGCGCACGAGATCCTCGAGCGCCGTCCTGGGATTCGGCCGAAGAACCGCTCGAACCAGGGCGCTCCGACTAGCCACTTCGTCCACAAGCCGTGCTGTCAGCGGGATGCTCGGAAGGGGAAGCTCGGCCACGAGGTCGGCTGGCCAGAAATCCTTCTTGTCCATCTCGAACTGCAATTCCCGATGGATCGTCGTCAACTCCGCGCGTTTCTCCTTGTCGCCAACGCTCCACGTGAACCGGCCGCACTCCGGCTGGCCGCTTCCGCCGACCCAGCGGTAGCCCAGGTCTTGGAGGCGGACGATGTACGTGCTCATGGCCTCGCCCGCGGCTTGGCCGAACACGTGCCGGGCATACGATCCGCAGAACCGCTCGGCCGTCAAGTCCGGATTCCAGGCGAACTGCGCACAGTACGCGGCCGACTCCGCTACGGCGCGCGTGCGCCAGTGGATTCCCAGCAACCCTTGGCAGCCCTTGGCCAAGGCGTCGCGACAGGCGCCCGCCGTAGCCCGCAGGTTCGGTTGCGGCATCCACTGGTCACCGTCGTACTCGAACCAGACGATAGGCCAGCGCACCCGCTCGGCGCCGAAGGACCCGTAGGCCTCGCTAACCGACGGCGTGACGGCGATATTGTCCAGCGCCGAGAACACCACATCGCCCGGGAGCACCACATCCAAGCCTCGGTACAGATCGGTGCACTTCAGCCACTGGTCGCCGCCCCAGCCGCTCATCACCAACGTCACATCAGGACGCACCGCATGGAGGATCTGATAAGCTTGCTTGCCAAACAGTGCCAGCCGAACCGCCTCCGTCCGGCGCTCGGGCTCCGCGAGATATGCGAACTCCTTGGCCCAACGCTGAGCCTGACTTTCCCACTGGCTCCGAGGGGCCGGCGATTCCGCGGGATGCGCGCCCATGCCCTCCGGCTGCCACAACCACACGTAGTCCAGCATCGGATAGTCCGCGAGTAACGCCTTGAGACGCGCCTCGAACCGGTTCTGGACGTCGATATTCATGGGATCGCCACTCAGCTCGAAGCCGAGGCACGTCCGGAGGCCCCGCGCCTTGGCATAGGTCAGCGCCTGGCGCAATACCTCTTTCGCGGCGAGGATGGCTTCGGTGCGGTCTTCGACGAAAGAACTCGCCGCACCGAAGTAGTCCCGGGCAAAATACCGGCCCGTGCCCGCGAAGAACTCCTCCGTGGCCAGCGGATGCGTGCCCCACGTCGACTGCGACGTGTTGGCCAGCGGCTCGCCCCCGGCCAGGCTCCCCTCCCACTCGTACGCCGCGAACGGCTCGAAATCGTACGTGTGGAAGCCAATGAAGTTGCACCGCATCCGAACCAGACTGTCGACAAACGCCTTGTGATCCTCGAGTTCCCACGCCGTCGGGCTATCGAAGAAGTTGTACCACGGCAGCGACCCCCGAACCGAGAACACCGGCGATTCCGACACGTGAAACTCGGGCACATCCTCCCCCGCAAAGGTTGGAACCGATTCCGGAAACGTGTCGCTCCCTAGGTAGAATCCGAAACCAAGATTCGCCAGCAGGCCGTATACGCCGTTCTGCGCGCCGCACGGTGTCGCGGCCGCAACAACCACGAGTCGGCCGTCTACCGTATGCAAGACGTAGCCGTCGTCTCGCGGCTCGTCGAGCCCGAAAGGATACGCGTCGCCGACGTCCGGAAGACTGCCCTCGGTGCCGACGACAAGTCCTGTGGCGTCATCACCGACGGCAGCCGCCGTTTCGACGGCGATCACCTGCCCCTGCACGGCATAGAGACACCGCTGGAGTTCCATCGCCGCCGACCGCTCGATGGCCGAGGCGTTCGGCCCGACGTATATCGCCGGCGCCGCCGTAGCCAACGCGGCGCACAACAAAACGGCCGCGAGAACAGAACACACCCTCTCAATGCTCATGAAATCATCCCTCATTGGCACCAGCCCCGATGCCCGATTCCTTACGAAGACCATAGTGTAGCCCAAACCGGGCGCGTGTATCACGTCCGGACTGGGAAACGGACGCTATACCTGTCCGAGGGTCACGACGCTTGCAGGCGCTCCATGTTATGGACAAGTTGGACAACACGAACCCCATGACAGAAATCGACCATTTCCTCCGTGCCATCCCTGCCGTCCATCTCGTCCGGGATGGCCATGGTGGCCGCAGAGCCCGAGGCATCAAGCGGCGCGCTGGAGCGCGGCGATCCCAGGAAAACCACGGGCAGGATGCCCACGCAACCTCAGACGCTCCGAGGTGCTACGGCGTCCGGCACCGCAAAGATCATGGGCAGGATGCTCGTGCTACCTCAGGCCTCGTGCTGGGCACACTCCGCCCCAGGACCGACAGGAACCAGACCGACCGTCGCCGGCCTGAAAGGCCGGAAGATTCTAGCCCAGGGCAACGCCCTGGGAATAAAGGAGTTACACAATTCAGACCCGCCCTGAAAGGGCACAACAGGATCAGCGGACACAGGCTCAGGCATACAGTCATGCCCTTACAGGGCGGCCCATCGGCATGCGCCATCTTCCCCGGGCGTTGCCCGGGGCTGTAATCTTGAGGCCCTTCGGGCCGGTGCCTGGTGTGCTGGCAACTGCCGAGGACTGTCCGGACCAGCCGTAGGGTGCGTGCAACAACGTGGAACGCACCATTTCATTGTCTCACACACGTGAAGGCCAACAACCTGTGCGTTGGCGGGCGCGAGCATCGCGGTGCGTTCCGCTCCGCTGCACGCACCCTACGATTGGAAACCTACATCCGGTTCGCTGCGAATGTGGCGGCGGTTTGCGGCCCTTGTTTGCTACAATGGCCCGGGCGGCGGTTCCCGACGGGTTGGTCGTGGAGGTATCCTCATCGTCGCCAATGGCACGCAAAGGAGAATCCTATGACCACGCTGAGAACTTCCCTCGAGTTCGCACTACTACTTGTCTCCTCCGTCGCCGGTTGGTGCGATGGTCCCATCATCCCCGCCGTCAATGAGGATCCCCCGGACTCACCGGTAGGCGCACGCCCCTACGAGATGGATTGGGCTGAGCGCACGGAACCCAACCATCCGCAACTCGCGGATTTCGAGGACCTCACCGGCTGGCAGGTGCGGTGCTCGGACGGTGCCGACGCAAAACTGCTTCGCTCGAAACAGGAGCAGTGTTTCGGCGAATACACGGCCCGGGTCGAGTACACCGGGACCTCGCCCTCGTGCTGGCTACGCATCGAGCCGCCGGAACCCATCGCCATACCCGACACGTTCACGGGCGTGAACCTATGGGTACGCGGCAATAACTGGAGCTTCGTCGAGACCCCCGCGCCGGAACGGGCGCATGTCGCCGTGTACATCGAGGACGCGAAAGGCGAGACCTATCGTATCGCACTCCATACGGTGACGTTCGACTACTGGTGCGTGATGCACCAGACCCTTGTGCATCCGGCCACGGGCACACTCAACTCGTGCGTCAAACCCCAGGGGAACGCGGACGGCGTGATCGACCATCCGGCGCGGTTCTTGAGCATCGAATGCCTGGGATTCCAGAACCAGAAAACGGCCCATCTGCATTTCGACGCGCTCAGCTTCTACGAGATACCATATGCCCCGCTCGAATTCGAGCCCATTCCCGAGAATCTGCCATGGCCAACAACGCCGGACACCATCCTGCCCAGCCTGAAGGGCGACGGGCCGGTACCTGTGCCGGAGCCTGGAGCCACGGCCGAGGGCGGCTACGCGTGGATCTCTGCCTATGCCGGCAAGACCATCCGCTTCACCTACACGCCCAAGGACGGCTCCCTGAGCGACATCACCGTCGAGGCCGAGGGCCAGACCTTTCATCCGTGTTGGCGCGGCGGCATCCGGTTCGAGACACCCCATGGCGAACTGCAGATTGGCGATCCGGGCCTGACGCCGCGATGCGAGGGCGTCCGCCGTGACGGCGATGCGATTGTCGCCGACTGGACGGTCCAACCGGCCGAGGGCGACGCCCTGAGCTACCGCTACACCTTCCGCGTCAAGGGGAAGTCCCTGATCGTCGACGTCACGGCGCCCGGCGGCCGCGCGACACGATTCGACATCGGACTCGCGAAGGGCCTCGACGCCGCCAAGGCGGTGTATATCCCGTACCTGACCTACGGCGGCGATTGGCCGCGCGTGGCCTGCTCACCGACAGGCGACACGCCGCTGTTCGTCTCGGCGCTCATCGACTACTACAACTCGGACGCCTCGGAGCTGTTCGGCGCGCCGCAGATTCGTGACGACGACGCCCTCGGCTACGCGGGCGGCTCGATCCACAAGCCGAAGACCGACGGCCAGCGCAACGACCTCCGTGAGCGCGTCTTCATCAACATCAGCCATGATGTACACGAGGTGTTGCCGAGCATCCCGAATCCTACATGCGACACCGGTGAGATGGCCCGCGAATGCGTGTGGCGCAATGTCGGTCAGCCGGAAGAAGAGATGCTCGACCGGTACAAGGCCTACGGCATCGACAAATTCATCGCGTGCCATCACGAGGTCGGCTGGCGCGACGCCGGCGAGAGCTTCACCATGCGGCTTAAGGCCGCCCCGCGCATCGGCGACGAGGGCCTGGCCCGGTACGGCCGCCACCTGCGCGAGGATCTCGGCTATCGGTTCGGCACGTACACAAACTACGTGGACTTCGCGCCGGTGAACTCGAACTGGAACGAGGACGACGTGTGCCTGGACCCCGACGGCTCGTGGCAGACGGCCTGGCCGCGCTGCTACGCTCTCAAACCGCTGCGTGCCGCAGAGAAGGAAGCGTATTACGCCCCGCGCATCCACGAGAAGTTCGGCACGACCGCCCAGTACTGCGATGTCCACACGGCCTACACCCCGTGGGGCCGGACAGACTACGATGCGCGTACGCCGGGCGCCGGCATGTTCCGCACGCAATTCAACGCCTTCGCACGGCTGCTCTGGAACGAAAGCAAAGCCCACCACGGACCGGTATTCAGCGAAGGCAACTACCACTGGTTCTACGCCGGGATCGTCGACGGCGACTACGCCACGATGATGCCCTACGGCGGCGGCTGGCAAGTCCCCCCCATCGTCGATTTCGACCTCCTCAAGATGCACCCCAAGATGACGGATTTCGGCATGGGATTCGCCAACATGTTCTACGGCGAACGAGGCGAATGGAGCGAGGATGGATCACGGCTGAGTCCCTATTTCGACCGGTTCATCACGAGCACCATTGCCTTCGGCCATCTCGGATTCCTGACCTACGAGTGGGATTTCGCCGCGACGCTCAAGTCGTACTACATGGTTCAGGCCCTCCAGCAACGCTACATCATGGTGCCCGTCGACAAGATCGGCTATTCCGACGGCCAGGGTCTCGTCGATACCTCGACGGCGATCGCGACGGATGCTCACCTGCGCCGCCAGGTCCATGTGCGCTACGAGAACGGCCTCGAGACCTGGTGCAACCTGAGCTTCGACCAAGACTGGACGGTGTCCGTTGGTGATCGCGAGTACCTGTTGCCGCCCGGAGGGTTCGTCGCGCAACGCCCAGGCGATATCCTCGCCTACTCGGCGGTGCTGGATAACGCCCGACACGAGTTCGTCCACTGTAACGACTACCTGTACCTCGACTCACGCGACGGATTCGTCCGGACACCGTCGTTGGCTGCCCGCGGTCAGGTGGCCGTCAAGCGGGACGGTAACGACGCCTGGTGGATCATTCCATGCCCTGACACCGAGGAAGTGACGGTCTCGACCGACTGGCTCGGCCGCGACGCCGGATACCGTTTCAGCGCAACGGCTTACGACATGAAGGGGAACCGTCTCGGCGAATGCGAGATTCGACGTGGTGGCAACGAGGTGACCGTCATGCCGTACGCCGCCGACGAGGTCAAGTACCGACTCAGCGCCGAGCCGGCCCAAGGTCTCGCAGGTGCCCAGTGGCGGATTGAAGTGCCGCGCCACGTCGCGACCAATGGCGAGGCGGTAGCGATCTCGGCTACCGTGGCACTGCCTGAAGGCCTCGCGCCGTCGGACTGCACCGGTCTGAGCGGCAGGCCCCTCACGGGCGAGCGGCAGGCGGCGGCCTATCCCTTGAGCGCACCTCTCGAGATCACAGGCGACGAATACCACCGATTCTGGATCGAGTTGCCCATCAAGGGACCGGACGTCGCGGAAGATTCGAGGTGGATCGACATCTGGGTCGTCCCAGCGTTTGAAGTGAATATCCTTTCGGACACCGTGCCCGTCCAGCAGGGCGTGACCACGACCATCGAAGCGGATATCGTCTGCCACCTCGCCGAGAAGACGGAGGTAACTTGCAGGGCGGAGGTCCCCGATGGCTGGCGCGTCGACCCGGCTGAGCAGAGCATCCCCTTCGCGCCAGAGGAGGTGCGCCGGGCGGTGTGGGGTATCGAGGTCTCGCCGGAACCCGCCGTCGAGCCCCTTGTCTTCCGGTTCAAGCGCGGCGAGCGGGTCTTTGATGTTGCGCGCTACTTGAGCGTGCGCCCATCGGAATGGGTCGCGGCCGATCTCATCAAACTGCCACGAGAAATCGGCGTAGCCATACGCGGCAGTGGCGAGGGTCCCTTGGACATGTCGTTAACAGGCGCTTATGTTAATGCAACGGTCGAAGCCGTGGGCGAAGAAAGCAAGCCAAGTCTGTTTATGCATCCCCCCTATCAAACCGGAGTGGGTTACACCTTTGCCTCGATAGCCGTGGACCTTCCTGAGGGTAAACCCTTTCTCGAATTCGACATGGGTTTCAGTAACAGCTCGACCACCCAGGACGGGTGCGTATTCAAGGTCGTTATCATCGACGGTAAGCAGGAACATGAGGTGTTCTCCGAGCAGTACGCGCAGCTTGGCCAATGGAAACACGGCATTGTCGAGTTGACTCGATTCGCCGGCAAATCCCTGATTATCAAGCTCATATCCGATGTTGGCCCTGCGGACAACTCTTACTCGGACTGGTCTTGTTGGGGTGAGCCCAGGATCACGCTTGGCGCGGAGGTGTTAACATTAACAATACACGACGAGAAGCCCTGTTGGAGCGTCCAGGCCCCGCCCCTGCCCATCAAGGGACTCACCAAAGCCGACCTGAGTCGAATCGCATCTGCGGAGTTGACCTTCGAGTCCGCGGGCGTGAATGTGGGCGAACACACTTCATACATCGACATTAACGGTATCGAGATTGGAACAACGCCGTCTTCCGGCTCCGATACCGAATGGCAATCGGCGTCGGTACCTCTCTCTCCCGAGGCGATAGGAGCGCTGAAGGCCTTCAACCGTCTGGAAGTTCGCAACCCCGGACAAGACTTCATGAAACTGCGCAACTTCTGCCTTCACTTCACGCTCGACGACGGGCGCCAAGGCGCATCGTGGGTGGAAGTGGGGCCGTATACAAGCGCCATCGGATGGCTTCACGGAGACGGTATCTGCGTTCCGATAGGCGCCACTATCAAGGTCGCCCCGCTGGTAATCCCGTTGGGACAATAACGTCTTCGTGTATAATCGGGAGGGAACCAACCCGTCGGAGCCCGGTTCCGATCGGCGGGGACCCGTCTTCCGCTAAAGTTTCTGCCGTATCAGCCGATGAACCTTACGAGGAGTCTGAGCGGGACGGATCGGCTCGATCTCAATGGGCATGAGCGGGCCGGCTGGCGGGTGCGTATGCCGCCGGCGAACGTCGAGGAGGTCTGGCCTATGACAACATCATTTACCACGAGCGGGCTCATCACCGGCCTCGATACCAATAGCATCATCACCCAGCTCATGCTCATCGAGCGGAAGCCCATTACACGAGCCGAAGACCGCATCAGCGTCCTCAAAAAACAGAAAGAAGCCCTTGGCGAACTGCGCACCCAGTTGTTCACGTTGCGCAACAAGTTCCAGGATTTTCGACTCAACACCATTTTCGACCAGTACCGAGCCGCATCGAGTAATGAAAAAGCCTTGACCGTCGAGATCTCGGGATCGGACCCCGTCATCGGTTCGTACGCCATCGATGTTCTCCAACTGGCCAGCGCGACCGAGGCATCGAGCAGCAGCGTCCTGGGGAGTCCGGTCAATCCTAATGCAGCCTTCAACTCGAGCGGCATCGGCCAAGACGTCGAGGGCGGCATCTTCTCGATCAACGGCGTTCAGTTCTCCTTCGACCCAGACACCCAGAGCCTGAACAACATCCTTGGCGCCATAAACTCAAGTGCGGCAGGGGTTACGGCCACCTATGACGCGGTCACGGACAAGGTCACGTTCGCCAACACCAACGATGACGACACGAGTGTCATCATCTTCGGCGGCGACGACGACACCAGCGATTTTCTGAGCGCCATCAACATCACCAACGCTACGCAAAGCACCGGCGCCGGCAACAAGACTTATGCCACAAGCACCCGCAACCTCGGCGCCGTAAATCCCGCCGACGATCTCGCGTCGGTACCGTTCGCAAACGGCGCCGTCACCAGCGGCACCTTCAGAATCAACGGTATCACGATAACCATCGACGCGGCCACGGACAGCATTTCGGATGTACTGACACGCATCAACGACTCCGATGCCCAGGTAACGGCCAGCTACGACACGTCAGGCGACACGATCAAGATCGTCTCGAATACCTTGGGCAGCAGAACCATCCGGTTTGAGTCGGGCACGAGCAACTTCCTGGACGTGACCAATCTGACTGCCGCCACCCAGGTGGCCGGCAACGACGCTCGGTTCACGGTGAACGGTGGCGCCGCTCAGACACGCAACACGAATGAAGTCTCAGACGCCATCGGCGGCGTCACTCTGAATCTGCTCAGTGTCGGCGCAAGTACCGTCACCGTATCCGGCAATGACGATGCCGTGGTGGAGAAGCTGAATGAGTTCCTCACGGCATTCAACGACTCCGTCGACAAGATCCGTGAACTGACGGGATCGGACGGCGCGTTGGCCGGGGACAGTTCGCTGCAAGCTATCGAGAACTACCTGCGCAGCGGCGTCTTCGCTCAGGTGACGGGCTACGGCGACTACAAGAGCCTTCCGGAGATCGGGATTACGACGGGAGACAGCTTCGATTCGTCCGCCGTGGCACATCTTCAACTCGATGAGGAAGCCTTCCGAGAGGCGCTGCGGGATGACCGGCTCAATATCCGCAATCTCTTCGCGAACACGGCCAACACCGGCATTGCCGATACCTTGTACTCTTACGTGGACGAGATCTCGCGCACGACGGGGTTCCTGAATGCCCGCGCCAAGTCGAATGGCTCCATTGACGTGCAGATCAGGGACCTCAATGATCAGATTGACCGCATCGAGGAACGCGTTACGAAGAAGGAAACGCGCCTGCGCACCCAGTTCGCGAACCTCGAGAAGATCAGCGCGACCTACCAGCAGCAGAGCTCCGCGCTATCCGCGCTGGCCTCCACCTACTCGATTCTCTAGAGATAGCCGCCGCGTCAGATGAGGAGATGTTTCGATGGCCCCATCCGATCCCAGCTATGGCGCCTACCGCCGCGTGGAAGTCGAGACCGCCTCGCAGGGAAAGCTGGTGGTCATGCTGTTCAACGGTGCTATCCAGCGGGCTGAAGAAGCAAAGCGCCAGATGGCAAAGCACGACCTTGTCGCGGTTCATAACAACCTCGTTCGAGCCCAGGAGATCGTGGCGGAGATCCGGAGCGCGCTCAACATGGAGGCTGGGCCCGTGGCCCATAACCTCAATCGAATCTATGAGTACTTTCAGCATCTCCTCATCCAGGCCAACATCCACAAAGACCCATCCCCCATCGACGAGTGCGTCGGCCTGATGACCTCCATGCGCGACACCTGGGAGGAGGCCTTCCTCAAGCTGGCCCAGGAAGGTGATGGCCGACCGCCGGCCCAGCTCAGCCGGCCGAACTGCGCGCTCATCGACGTCCAAGGCTGACCTTCCCTTTCCACAAGCGCGGTTTGCTTTCGGATACGCCGCACTGCGAAAATGTGTCTATGGCCATGCTCCGCCGCAAGAAGAACGGGCGCTATTACGCCGATTGCGTGGTGGGCGGACGACGCGTCCGTCGGTCCATGCATACGGTCGAACTGACGGTCGCCCTCGATCGGTACAGCGCCTTCCTGAAAACACAGATCCCCGCGGACAACCTCGAAGCCAGCCGGCGGGGCGCCTTGGCCCGTCTTGCGCGGTGGCATGTCGAGACCTATCTCGCGGGCGCCGGGGAGAAGACCGTCCAGGCTGCCCGCAGCGCGTGGCGCGGCTTTCTGGAGTGGTGCCGTACGCAAGACCTCACTGCGCCCGAAGAATTGAGCCCCAACACCGTCTTGGCATGGTACGTCTCGATGCTGGGCCGAGGGTTGAGCCAAGGCGGCGCGGCCTACCGCGTCAACTACATCCGGGCCGGCATCCGAGCCGCGGTAGACACCGGCCTCATCGATCGCGATCCGGTTGGCTCATGGCCGCGATGGACTCACCGTCAGAAGCCGCTCGAGTCCTTCGCCGCGGGACAGCTCCAGCAAGTGCTGGACATCGTCCGGAGATACGCGCCCGAAGTGTATCCCGTTGTGTTGTTCCTCTCGGCCACCGCGTGGCGGTTGTCCGATGCGCTGTGGCTTCACCACGGCGGTGGCGAGTCTCGCGGTCCCAAGGCCCCGGGCGTCACGGCCGCTGCGCGTCGGCGCGATGTCGAGGCGGGCGTGCGCGCCCCGGCAAGCCCCTGCCCGATGGCCGCAACACTCGTCCGGTTCCGCTTCTCGAGGAAGCCCAAAGTCCCACCCCTGGTCTTGGCATGCGGCCGGTCGTTGCGCGCCGCCTGATCGCCGCCGAGCGTGTTCGTTCGCGGCCAGCGCAAACCGCCGATCGCTCGTTCCGGAACCCCATTCCAAGACTTGCGTCCACGGCAGCGCCGGCGCATCAGCCTATGCTGACTCGCCAACCGTCTCCGGCAAGACGCTGCCATTCAAGAAAGGATACACCCTTGCGTAAACATGGTTTCACTTTGATCGAACTCCTGGTCGTCATTGCCATCATTGGAATTCTGGCGGCCATCCTGTTGCCGGCACTGGCGCGAGCCCGCGAGGCCGCCCGACGCGCCAGTTGCGCCAACAATCTCAAGCAATGGGGCATCATTCTTAAGATGTATGCCAACGAGTCCGACGGAGGCCGGTATCCAAGGATCCAGCTCGAACCGGACATCACGGATATCCAACTCGCCGCCATGCCGAGCGTCCGCTCGGTCTATCCGGAATACCTAACCGACCCGGCCATTCTGCTGTGTCCGTCCGATGGAAACAGCTCGCTCGACGACCTCTACCTCGAGGATGGCACATCCGTCCTGACGGATCAGGCGCACTTCGAGAAGGCCGACATCAGCTACGTGTACTTCGGTTACCTCTACGACAAAGTCAGCGACGACGACGCGAAGACCGAGGTTGGGCCGCTCTACGTCCTGCTCTCGCTGATGAATGTCACGTCCGTTGCGGCGGGTTCTGTCGACTCGAACGCGGAAGGCCCGGCTCAGTTCATCGACCATTGGGTCAAGATGGGCAATGCCGTCGCCGCGTCGGGCATGCGCGACTTCAGCGTACTGGACCAGGATACCGTCCTGGATCGTCGGGAGGGCGAGCCGATGGGGAGTGGCCGAAGCGACACGGTGTATCGGCTGGCCGAAGGGATCGAGCGATTCCTCATCGCCGACGTGGCCAACGCGTCGTCCAGCGCCACCGGCCAGAGCGCGATCTGGGTCATGTGCGACACCCTCGGGCAGACGGCCGAGAAGTTCAACCACGTGCCGGGCGGATGCAATGTCTTGTTCATGGACGGTCACGTCGAGTTCATCAAGTTCCCCGGGAGATCGCCGGTGAGCGTCGTGATGGGGACCGGTGTCACGTTGACGCGTGTCGGCGAGTAGTGACCCACTCAGTCGGCGAGGTCGAGGAGCGGATGCGGCTCGTTGCCGGCGGCGAAAACGCGGAGTAGACGCTCGCGAACCAGCGCAAGACGCCGCTCCGCCGTCCCGAGAGTCGGCACCTGGCCGCCCGCCATGCTCCGATGACCACCGCCCGTCCCCAGTCCGCGAACCGCGCGCTTGAGCCGGCGGCCCACATTGCTGCGGGCGTCGTAGCCGCGCACGGAGATGTGGATGACATCGCCGTACAGCCCGTAGCAGACCGACACGCGCGTCCCGGACAGCCGCAGCATGAGGTCGGCCACCTCGGCCATCATGTCGGGCGTGCCGTGTTCAGGAATGTAGCTGATGACGGTCTTGCCGGCCACGACGCAATGGGTGAGGCCACCTTGGAGGGCGGCGAAGTATCTCGGCGGCACAGCGGCACGGCGGATACGGGCCAGCTTCTTCTTGTTGGCCAACAGGAAGAGGTCCTGGAACGCGCAGATGTCCGGCGAAGCGGCCTGGCGGCCTAAGTCCTGCGTGTCGGACTGGACCCCGTAGAAAAGGGCCGTCGCCAGATTCTCGGAGATGTCGACACACGCGGCCCGCAGGTACTCGTACAGGATTGTCGACGTCGCCCCGTACTCAGGGCGCACATCGGCAAACTCGGCCGTCCACACCGCCGGTCTTGGCAGCAAATGATGATCGATGACGATCTCGGCCGCACGCGCCGTGTGAAGCGCGTTGTTGCCGGTGTACGGCTGGCAGTCCACGAGGCACACGGTCTTGGCACAGAGCACATCGCTCGGCGTGACGCGATGGGCCTCGATATGGAGCGTCGTCATCATCGCCCGGTTCTCGGCGCGGCCGCAGATGCCGCCGTATCCGATGAGGGCACGCTTGTGCAGATGGCTTGCCACGAGCTCTCGAACGGCGGCCGCGCTGGCAATGGCGTCCGGATCCGGATTGTCCTGCATGAGAATGAGCACGCGCCCCGGCCGCTCGCAGATCTCGAGAACTCGCTCGACGCCCCGCTTGGCGCGCTTCATGTCAAACTTGGCACTTGTCGCGTCTGTTTTCAAGACCGCCCTCACACGTTGAAGCGGAACAGAATGATGTCGCCGTCTCGGACGATATACTCTTTGCCTTCGAGGCGATGCGTGCCCGCCTCTTTGGCCTTGGCCATCGATCCGGCGCGCATGAAATCGTCGTAGTGCACGACCTCGGCGCGAATGAAGCCGCGCTTGATATCCGAGTGAATCACGCCGGCCGCGTCGACGGCCTTCGTACCTTGGCGAATCGTCCAGGCGCGGACCTCCGGTTCGCCGGCCGTCAAGAAGCTGACCAGGCCCAGCATCGCGTAGGCCTTTTGCAGGAAGGCCGTGCGCGATTCCTCGCCAAGGCCCAGTTCCTGCCGGAACCCCGCGCGCTCCTCTTCCGGTAACTCGGCGATCTCCATCTCCATCTCGCCGCACAAGTCGATGAGCGCAAATCCGTTCTCGGCCGCGTAGGCCACCAGGCCGGAGGGGTCCTCGCGCCCGATGGCCTCTTCACCATAGTTGCCGAGCAACATCAACGGCTTCTGCGAGAGGAAGGTGAATCCGGCAATCTCGGCCTCCTCGGCCCCAGACAACTCGAGCGTCCGCAACGACGCGCCGGACTCGATGTGCTCGCGGCACCGCTTGAGAACCGCGTACTCATTGTCCTTCCGGTTTTCCTTCTCGAGACGCTCGATACGCTTCTCGATGATGATCAGGTCGGCAAGCTGAAGCTCTTCCTCGAGCGTCCGACAGTCGCGCACCGGATCCACCGAAATCAGCGGATGGAGAACGTTATCGTTCTTGAAGGCGCGGACCACGTGCACGAGCGAGTCGACATTCTTGAGCAGCGTCAGCGCCGCGCTATCCAAGGCCTTATCGTCGCCGGCCACCTCGTTCGGCGCAATATCCATGAACTGGAATTCCGCGTGCGTGACCTTCTTCGGCTTGTGGATTTCGGCCAGTCGTTCGAGGCGTTCATCCGGCACCTTGACCACGGCCACATTGGCCTCGCGACTACCAAAAGCGCCGACTTCGGCCTGCGAGCCTGTCAACGCGTTGAATATTGTGGTCTTCCCGGAGCGAGCATAGCCGACGATTCCGAGTTTCATCGTGCTCTCCTTCCATTTTCGGAAAAGGCTATGGTAGCAGCACATCTCGGATCGACGCAATGCGAGGGACGGGCTGTGTCAACGAGCGTGCTGGTCATCGGCATTCTCCGAACGGGCGATTACCCGCAGTCCCCACATCCATCTACGGGTATTCGCCGGCACAGCGACGCTTTCCCTCCGCGCCGGTCTCGTGGTATCCCAAATCCGGAAGGAAACTTAGGCCTATGGACTGGCGAGAGCACATTGAACAACGACCCGATGTTATGTTGGGCAAACCGGTCATCAAGGGTACCCGCCTGACGGTGGAACTCATTCTGGAGCGCCTCGGCGATGGCTGGGCTGTCGCCGATCTTCTTGACGCCAATCCGGAGATCTGTCCGGAGCACATCCGAGCCGCCCAGAGCTATGCCGCCGCGTATCTCTCACTGGATGAATCGGTCCTTGTCGACCAGGGGGCCGGGTGAGAATCCTGGCCGACGAGAGTATCGACCCTTCCTTGGTGGATTGGCTACGTTCGCTAGGCCATGACGTGTCGATCACGGGCGAAGACCGCACGTTGCTGACGGGGATGCAGACTCCGGAGATCGCGTGTGTCGGCATGGCCGTCAGGAAGCCAACGGCATGCGTCATTCGCTGTCCGGACGCTGCCCATAGTCCCCCCGCAGTAATCCGCCAAAGGACAGGTCCTCGTCCAGGTCGGGCCAGTGAAGGCCGTAGGGGGAAACTTCGACGTTGTTCAGTTGAGCATCGGTACCTCGCGCAAGACGCCTGTTCTTACTCACAGGGAACTTGATTTCGACGCCGCTCTTCATGCGGATAACGATATGACCATTCTCATGGACAGCCTCGACTGCCGCGTCAACCAACGTGTGCATGTCATTTCTCCAGGATGAGCGCCCGATTCTCTTGGGCAAGCCTCTGTGCCTTGCTCAACTCGCTCATCTTCATGCCCTGAGATTCGCGAAGTTCGACCGTGTTCTCTACGTCGAAGACTGCTTCTCCGCCGCCGTAGCGAACGTGTACGTGGATGGGCACATGCTCATTGCTGTAGAAGAAGAACCTGTAGCCATCTTCTTCGAAGACTGTCGGCATCTGACCTCCGCTACGACTCCCGTGCACAGAATCACTTGGGAACAGCGGAGAGGCCTGAGGCATATCTCGCGGCCCCTCGCTGCTCACTACACAACCATGATACCACACAGCGCCTTGGCCTCGGAGCGCGTCCCTCTTTGACTGTGGACAGGCAGAAGAGGGATCATTTCCTCGTTTTGGGCCGCAACATATGGGAAAACGCCGAGGAGTACACCATGGCTAAGATCGCTTTCATCGGAGCCGGTAGTTTGGGATTCACGCGGGGATTGGTACGCGACCTGCTCACTTTCCCGCTCTTGGAGGATGCGACATTCGCCCTCGTGGACGTCGATGAGGAGCGACTGGATTTCGCACACCGCGCTGTTCAGAGCATCATCGACAAGACGGGCCTCCCGGCCAAGGTCATCGCGACCATGGATCGCAAGGAAGCGTTGAAAGGCGCAGACGCGGTGCTGTGCACGATCCTGAGCGGCGACGTAAGTGTGTGGAAACACGACATCCTCATTCCGAAAAAATACGGCGTCGACACAAACGTCGGCGACACGCGCGGCGTCAGCGGCATCTTCCGCGCGCTGCGGACGATTCCGGTCATGCTCGATATCTGCCGCGACATCGAGAAGTACTGCCCGAAAGCCATCTTCCTCAACTACACGAATCCGATGGCCATGCTGTGCCGCGCGATGCAACGCGAGACCAGCGTTCAGGTGAGCGGCCTCTGTCACAGCGTGCAAGGTACGGCCCACATGCTCGCCAATTGGATCGGCGCGCCCATGGACGAGATCACCTACGTGTGCGCCGGCATCAATCATATGTCGTGGTTCGTCGAGTTCAAGTGGAACGGCGATGACGCCTATCCGCTGATTCGCAAGGCCGTTCATAAGAAGAAGATCTACAACCACGAGCCGGTGCGGAACGAGATGTTCCTGGCCTTCGACTACTATGTGACGGAATCGAGCGGTCACAACTCGGAGTACAATTGGTGGTTCCGCAAACGCACGGATCTCATCGAGAAGTACTGTACGCACGGTACCGGCTGGAATCCCGGCGAATACGCCTACATCCTGAAGGGTTATCAGAGTCGCAGTCGGTCATGGAGACGCGAGGTCAAGAAATGGTTCGATGAAGGCGCGCCAATGGACCTCCGGCGCGGTGGCGAGTACGCGGCCTGCATCATCAACGCCTATCTCGGCGGCGAGCCGTATCAATTCAACGGCAACGTGCCGAACACCGGCCTCGTCGACAACCTGCCCCAGGACGCCTGCGTCGAGGTTCCGGTGCTCGCCAATCGCCGAGGCCTAAACGCCATTCATGTCGGACCGCTGCCGCCGCAGTGCGCCGCGCTCAACAATCTGACCATCGCCTACGAGGAAATGGCCGTCGAGGCAGCTATCTCGGGCGATCCGAAGCTCGTGTTCCAGGCCGTGGCTTACGATCCGGTGTCGGCAGCCGTGCTCTCCTTGGCCGAAATCAGGAAGATGACAGCCGAAATGTTGAAGAAGAACCGTGCATACCTCCCCCAATTCAAGAGCATCGAATTCTAGGAAGCGGTTCTTCCGAACGGACGCGAGGAATGTCTCACGCCCGTAGGCTGTTCCAGGCATGGGAGAACAAATGCGCAGCCTATGGCGCAAGATTGGGAGGACACGACCATGAATGAACGTCCAGGCGCAGTAACCTTTCAGGGAAATCCACTAACTGTGCTCGGCGATCCGCTCGAGGTAGGCGACGCGGCGCCGGACTTCGAACTGCTATCGAACGCGCTCGAACCTGTCTGCCTTGCCGACAGCGCCGGAAAGGTGCGGCTGATCAGCGTTGTGCCTTCTCTGGACACGCCGGTATGCGACACGCAAACGCGCAAGTTCAACGAGAAGATCGCGGCGTGCGGCGACAACGTGGTCGGCCTAACCGTCAGCGCCGACTTGCCGTTCGCGCAGGCGCGCTGGTGCGGGGCCGCCGGAATCGATCGCGTACAAACGCTCTCCGATCACCGCACCATGGCTTTCGGCGACGCCTACGGCACGCACATCAAAGAGCTGAGACTCGAAGCGCGCGCCGTATTCGTCGTCGACGCGGAAGGTATCATCCGTTACGTGCAGTACGTACCGGAAATCACCACCGAGCCGGATTACGAGGCGGCCCTGGCCGCCCTCAAGGATATCGCAGGCTAACGTCCACGAAGAACGTGACGGGGCGCTCTACGGAAGTCCGTTCCGAGAGCGCCCCGTTTGTGTCTGCCTGCCGATCTCGCAGGTGGCCCTACTTCTTGCCGAGCCTCCTGATCCGCTCGAGAAATCCGAAGTGCTTCGGATAGTTCTCTTGGAGCGTGGCGCCGCCCAACTCGCGGAGGATCTCACGCTGCCTCCGGTTCAGCTTGGTCGGTATCTCGACAAACGTCCGGATGATCTCGTCGCCGCGCCGCGCCTTGCCCATTTCCGGTAGGCCAAGGCCACGCATGCGGAGCTTCGCGCCGGTCTGTGTGCCTTCCGGAATCTTCAGTTCCGCAAGGCCGTCGAGCGTAGGTACCTTCACCGTACCGCCAAGCACAGCATCCGTCAGCGTGATCGGCACTTCGCACACGAGGTCGGCCCCGTCGCGCTCGAACAGCGCGTGAGGCTGAACCGTAACCACGACGTACAGGTCGCCGTTGGGGCCACCGCCGCGGCCGGGCTCGCCCTCACCCTTGAGACGCAGCCGCGTACCGCTTTCCGCTCCGGCAGGAATGGTTACCGACAGTTCGCGCCGCGCGCGCACATGTCCGGATCCGTGGCAGCGTCCGCAGGGATGTGTCACGATCTTGCCGGTGCCACGGCACTGGCTGCATACCGTCAACACGGCAAAACCGGCCTGGCCCTGCCGTAGTTGGCCGGTGCCATGGCACGCGGGGCACGTCTCAGGTACGTGGCCGGGCTCGTGGCCGGCGCCGCTGCAGACGGGACAGGGCTCGTCGCGCGACATCTTCAGACCGCGTGTCGTGCCCGTAGCAGCTTCTTCAAGCGTGATACTCACGCTCGCTTCGACGTCGCGGCCGCGGCGGACGGAGGTCGCGCGCGTCGATGCGCGGCCGCCAAAGAACGACCCGAGGATATCCTCGAAGTCCACGCCACCAGGGCCGCCGAAGCCGAAACCGGCGGAGCTGTCCGCACCGCCATCGAACCCGTACGGGCCGGCATCGGCGCCGAAAGGCCCGCCGGCCGAGCGCATGGCATCGTACTGCTTGCGCTTCTCCGGATTCTTGAGCGTGTCGTACGCTTCATTGATTTCCTTCAGGCGTTCCTCGGCGGCCTTGTTGCCGCCGGTCTTGTCCGGGTGGTACCGGTGGGCCAACTTGAGATAGGCCTTCCGGATCTCGTCCTGCGACGCGTCCTCGGCGACACCGAGCACGCCATAGAACGTCTTCTTGGTTGCTGTGGTCATACGTGGCTACCACCTACAGGTTCAGTCGTTCATCACTTTGTAGTCTGCATCAACCGTGTCATCCGCGGCGCGGCCCGGCTCAGGTCCCATCGGGCCTGGTTCGGCTTGCGCATGGGCCGCACCGGCCGTCGCGGCGTACATGGCCTCGGCCAACTTGTGTGACGCGGCGGTCACGTCATTCGCGGCGGCCTCGATGGCAGCCGTGTCATGGCCCTTGAGGGTATCGCGCAACCGGTCGAGCGCGCGCTCGACCGAGGCCCGGTCCTCGGCACCGATCGTGTTCCCGTTTTCCTTGAGCGTCTTCTCGACACTGTACACGAGTGTTTCGGCGTTGTTGCGCACCTCGATGACGTGCTTCTGCTCCTGATCCTCACGCTGGTGCGCTTCGGCATCTTTGACCATCCGCTGGATCTCGGCCTCGGTCAGGCCACTCGACGATTCGATGCGGATGCGCTGCTCTCTGCCGGTGGCGAGGTCCTTCGCGGTCACGTGGACGATGCCGTTCGCGTCGATGTCGAAGGAAACCTCGATCTGTGGAATGCCGCGCGGCGCCGGGGGCAACCCTTCGAGGTTGAACCGCCCGAGCGTGCGGTTATCGCGCGCGAACTCCCGCTCGCCTTGGAGTACATGCACCGTCACCGCCGTCTGGCTGTCGGCCGCGGTCGTGAAAATCTGGCGCTTCGTGACCGGAATCGTCGTGTTGCGGTCGATCAGGCGCGTGCACACTCCGCCGAGCGTTTCAATACCGAGCGACAACGGCGTCACGTCGAGCAAGAGCACATCTTTCACGTCGCCAGCCAAGACACCGCCCTGGATAGCCGCGCCAACGGCCACGACTTCGTCCGGATTCACCCCCCGATGCGGTTCTTTGCCGAAGATCGATTTCACGAGTGCGCCGACGGCCGGCATGCGCGTCATACCGCCGACCAGGATCACTTCGTCGATATCGGAGGCCTTGAGACCGGCATCCTCGATAGCTTTCTGGCACGGCGCCTTGGTACGCGCCAACAGGTGATCGCAGAGCTGTTCGAGCTTGGCACGCGTCAGGCGGTAATTCAGATGCTTCGGCCCGGCGGCGTCCGCCGTCACGAAAGGCAGGTTGACATCGGTCTGCGTGCTGCTCGACAACTCGCACTTGGCTTTCTCGGCGGCCTCCTTGAGCCGTTGGAGCGCCGTCGGATCCTTACGCAGGTCGATACCTTGGTCGCGCAGAAATTCCTCCGCGAGCCACACGATGATGCACTGGTCGAAGTCATCGCCGCCAAGATGCGTGTCGCCGTTTGTGCTCAACACCTCGAAACTGTCCTCGCCGATCGCCAAGACGGAGATATCGAACGTGCCGCCGCCCAAGTCGTACACGGCGATCTTCTCGTTCTTCTTCTTGTCGAGGCCATAAGCCAACGCGGCCGCCGTGGGCTCGTTGATGATGCGGAGGACTTCGAGTCCGGCGATCCGCCCGGCATCCTTCGTGGCCTGCCGTTGCGCATCGTTGAAGTACGCGGGTACCGTGATCACGGCCTGCGATACGCGCTCGCCCAGGTAACTCTCGGCCGTCTCCTTCATCTTCTGAACGATCACGGCCGAGATCTCGGGCGGCCTGTACGTCTTGCCGCCCGCAGCGATCTGGCAATCACCCGAGGGACCGGCCGAAACCTTGTACGGGATCAGTCTCTCTTCCTCACCGACCTCGCTGTGCCGGCGTCCCATGAACCGTTTGATCGAGAATATCGTGTTGTGGGGATTGGTCACCGCCTGCCGCTTGGCGGTTGTGCCCACAAGACGTTCCCCGTCCTTCGTGAACGCCACCACGGACGGCGTGGTCCGATTGCCCTCGAGATTCGGGATGACGACCGGCTCGCCGGCCTCCATAACGGCCACGCACGAGTTCGTGGTGCCCAAGTCTATGCCGATTACTTTCTGCATGGTCTTTCTCCTTCTGTTCAGGTCAAGTCCAACGTCGTCCCGTTGCCGAGACGCCACGCGCCTCGAACCGAACGAACGTGATGCTCGACGTGTCTGGAAAAGAGCAATGGCCATGCCAATCCGGGAGGTCGCAGGGCCGAACAACGGGATTGAATAGGCGATAAAATGTTTCCGATCCGGAGATCATGCCGTAACGAACTGACAGCAAATCACTTGGGGATGAGGGCTAGTCCGTGGTGGTCCGACGACAGCCTTGAGGAACCCCGGCGGCGGCCCTGCTCTGTCCAGCGGATCACGTTTCATCCACGGCCACAAGAAGCCTAGAGCGTTTCAGAATGAAACGCAACCGTTTCACCATGAGGCATCTCATGCCTCGAATGAGACACGATTCGTGACGGAGAAGCTTGAGGGAATTGCCTGAACGACACCTCGAATCCACGAGTCGTTCGTAGGCCAAGTGCTTGTCCGTGAGTTGCTTACGTCTCAACGATCATCGAAGCAGGTCCGCTCCGCGGCCTCCTAGCGCGGCCGTGGCACGCCGGTTGCTTTATGTGAGGCGTACGACGACCCGGCACGAGGAACGGCCGGGCGGAACAGTGGATAGGACACGCGGGTGTTGGGATCGCGTGATGCAAAGGAGGATGTAGCCATGACGTGGAACCTGTTTGACGAAGTCGATGCGCTGCGGCGGGAAGTCGAGCGGGCCTTCGAGATGCACACGCCCGATCGGTGGCGTTTGCCCTTCTCGAGGGTATCGTTCCTGCCGGGTCTTGCGGCCCGTGCGTATCCGCTACTGAACGTGAGCGAGGACAAGGACAACGTATACATCGAGGCGCTGGCGCCGGGTGTGGATCCGGAGTCCTTGGACATCACGGTCCAGCAGGGCGTGGTACGCATCGCCGGCGAAAAGAAGCCGATCTCTGAAGACGTGAAGATGGAGGCGTTCCATCGGAACGAGCGGAGTGCCGGCAAGTTCGTCAGGACGGTGGCCTTGCAGGCGGACGTGAATCCGGACAAGGTCACGGCGCACTACGAGAACGGCCTGTTGCTCATCACGCTGCCGAGAGTCGAGGCAGCCAAACCGAAACAAATCACCGTGAACGTGGGCTAGACACACGACGGACCGGTCAACGCGGATTTCCAAGAGAGGAGAGTAAACCATGAAAGAAAGCACGCTTCCAGAGAAGAGCGATGTGAAAGCGCCCGCGACGCGAGAGGAATCGCGGACCCTGGTTCCGCCGGTAGATATCTTTGAGACGTCCGATGCGCTCGTCGTCATCGCCGACCTACCAGGCGTAGCGAAGGAGACGGTCGAGGTACACGTCGAGAACGACGTGCTCACCATCAAGGGTGGCACCAAGACCTCGGAGAAGGGCGACATGCTTCGCCGGGAGTTCGAGCTTCGCGACTACTTCCGCCAGTTCGAACTCGGCGAGCAGATCGACCAGGAGAAGATCCGGGCCGACATGAAGACCGGCGTATTGACCATTCACCTGCCGAAGGTCGAGAAGGTCAAGCCGAAGAAGATCGACGTGAAAGTCGAGAAGTAGCTTGTCGAAGGCGGCCGGAGCGGCTGGGCGAGGCGCGGCGACCGCGTCGCGCACCGCCCGGCAAGGAGAAGAAAGAAAGGAAAGGTGATCACAATGTCGAACTTGGTACCACAGTCCTGGAGAGAAGGGGTAGAGAACCTACGCAGTGGTGTCATGGACGCGTTCGACCGGTGGTTGCCTCACCGTTCGGAGTCCAAGACACTCAGCCGCCCCGAATCGTGGCCGATGGCGTTCTTCGCCCACGGCGGGCCGGCGGTGGACATCGCCGAAGATGCCGACTCCGTCCGCGTGACCGCCGAGCTACCGGGCCTATCGGAGAAGGACTTCTCCGTCGAACTCCGTGAGGACCACCTGGTGCTCAAGGGCGAGAAGAAGGCGCGTCACGAGGACAAGAAGCGCGACTACTACTACTCGGAGAGCAGCTACGGGTCGTTTTCACGCGTGATTCCACTGCCGTGCGAGGTCGATGGCGACAAGGTCGTCGCCAAGTACAAGCACGGCGTGCTGAACATCACGCTGCCCAAAACCGAGGCAGCCAAGACCACGCGGGTGCGTGTGAACGTAACCTGATTCCCAGGACAGAGCGGGGGCCGCGAACCAACTCGTCGGTTCGCGGCCCTCGTTCATTCACGAGGCAACCTGACAACGATGGAGGATCATTGCCATGAGTGAATCCAGAGAATCGGCATCGAAGATCAAGTACCTGACCGCGCTGTGTGTCGTGGTACTGCTCGCGGCCGCGGCCGTACAGGGCTACTTCCTGTTCCGCATGCATGGCCAGTTGCAGCAGGCCTTGGCCCAGAAAGCCGAGCCGGGCGACAGCGATGCCATCGACGTCCCTCTCAGCGCGCCGCCGGGAGGCAATCCATTACCCCAAACCGACGAGGAAGATGACTGGAACAAGCTCTTCGGCACGCCATTTGACCCGAACTCGTGGGACCCCTTCAAGGAAATGGCCGATATGCAGAAGAGAATGGATCAGATCTTCGATAACGCCTTCGGCCGTTTTCACGGCAGCACGCGGTTCAAAGGCCTGACCCAGGACATCCTGTTCAATCCGAAGGTTGACATCTCGGAGGAGGGCGATTCGTATGTCGTGCGCGTCGACCTGCCCGGCGTGGACCAGGCCACGGTGAACGTAACGCTCGAGAACGGTACGCTGACGCTGCGCGGCACGCGAGAGGAAAACGTCACGCAAGGCGACAAGAAGAACGTATTCCGCCAAGAGCGGCGTATAGGCCAGTTCCAGCGCGACATCCCGCTGCCGGGGCCGGTGGATGAAGACTCGATGACCACCGAGTACGAGAACGGTGTCCTCGTGATCCGCGTCAAGAAGGCCTAGCGCGGCCCGAGGCGCTTCCGCTGCGGGCTCGGCATCAACCACTGAATGCACCGAACACACAGAAAGGGAACGAGAAGAGCGTCGGGCATATTCCTCGACACGAGGCGCCTTGCCCACGGGATCCGTGTTCGCTACTACGCTTTGCCGTTCTTCCATTTCCGTGCATTCGGTGCATTCCGTGGTTCATTGCTCCAATCTGAACGAAAACGTTGGGATTGGGTAGCGGACCCCCTATTGGTTTACGAACAGCACTTGCTGCATCATGCATATGACGCTCCAACGTTAGTACCCGAGATCCAGCAGCTTCCGCTGTGGGCATCTTATCAACCATCTTGTCAACCACCGAATGCGCCGAACACACAGAAAGGGAACGAGAAGAGCGTCGGGCATATTCCTCGACACGAGGCGCCTTGCCCACGGGATCCGTGTTCGCTACTACGCTTTGCCGTTCTTCCATTTCCGTGCATTCGGTGCATTCCGTGGTTCATTGCTCCAATCTGAACGAAAACGTTGGGATTGGGTAGCGGACCCCCTATTGATTCACGAACAGCACTTGCTGCATCATGCATATGATGCTCCAACGTTAGTACCCGAGATCCAACAGCTTCCGCTGTGGGCATCTCATCAACCATCTTGTCAACCACCGAATGCACTGAACACACGGAAAGAGGTCAAGAAAGGCATTGAGCACAGTCCTCGACACAAGCCAGTTCGCCTATGGAGTCAGTTCTCGTAGTCGCGGCTTGTCGTCTCTGCATTTCCGTGGATTCCGTGCATTCCGTGGTTGGTTGCCTCAATCTGGAGAGGGGATGGTAAACGAAGGAGGGCACCGACATGACCGACCTGTTGTACAAGGACGAAACCTACCGAATCCGGGGCGCGGCGTTCGAGGTGTACAAGGAAATGAGTAACGGCTATGTGGAGCCGGTGTACCAGGAATGCATGGAGAAGGAATGCCGGCTCTCGGGCATCCCCTTTGTGGCACAACCGGAATTGGTCCTGCGCTACAAGGGCGAGCCGTTGGAACAGACCTATCGGCCGGATCTTGTCTGCTTCGACGCGATCATCGTTGAACTGAAGGCGGTGAAGCAGTTGACGGACGAGCACCGAGCTCAAGTGCTGAATTACCTGAAATCCAGCGGCCTAAAACTCGGGTTGTTGATCAACTTCGGACATCATCCTGGCGTCGAGATCGAGCGGTTTGTGCTGTAGGCACATTATCAACCACCGAATGCACCGAATGCACGGAAAGAAGTCAGGAAGGGCATTGGGCACAGTGCTCGGCACCGCGCTTGAATCCCGTCCAGGTATACGTCACGCCTCCGGTTCGCCATCGTTCTTCGGTCTTCTCCTTCCTGGACTCCAGTCACCACGAACAGAGCAAACGACGGCTACTTCTGCCTACACCCACTCTTGCCGAAGGTTTGACGCACGATCCCCCAGGCATGTTGCCCATGGAATCCATCTTCGTCTTTGCGGTTTGCCTTCCCCGAATTCCCGTGAATTCAGTGCATTCCGTGGTTCGTTGTTCCAATCTGAAAGAGAACGTCGCGTTTGCGTAGTAGACCCGCCGTATTGATTCGCGAATTGTCCTTGTTGTATTGTTCACGTCAAGTTCCTCCGGTTAGTAGCCGAGGCACAGCGCCACCGCGCGCAAACCTTCACAGGTTATTTGCCGGAAGGAACGGAAGACTGTCGGGAGGCATGAATTGGTGGGCCGCAGAAACCTGATATTCCCCGCGCCCATTGCAGGCCATGGCTTGATGCTTTGTGAGAACAAGCTTCGTGTGGGAATCGCCGGACGGGATCCTATGCCGTCGTGCCGCGATGTCGCAGCCCAAGGGCACTGTGAAGAAGCGATACGGTCGCTGCTAGACCGCAGGAGAAGAACCGATGATCAGGAACTTCGATGTCATCAAGGAACAGTTGAAGGACCTTTCGAGTGTTATCAACTCGTTTAAGTCCGAGGCCGTCCAGCTTCGCCTAATCGAGCTCGTGTTCGAAAAGGGCGGTTCTGACGATGAGCATGACGAAGCGCACACGAAGAATAAGTCCCCTGTCCAACGACAGGCGGGGAGGAAGTCGGTGAAGACCCCGCCTACGACGGGGACCCCGAAGGCGAAGGCATCAGGACGCCCTGGCGGGAAGGCAATGCTGGAACGCCTCCACAGCGAGGGCTTTTTCAAGAAACCGAAGACGATCAAGCAGTTGGTTGAGCATTGCGAACACAATCTCGCCTTCAAGTACAGGCAATCCGACTTCTCGGGACCCCTCGGGCGCCTGACCCGAGACGGCAAGTTGAAGCGCGAGAAGAACGTCAACAAACAGTATGAGTACTCCGAAACCTGAGTCGCCGCTTGAAGCGGCGCTCGCCGGAGTTCCGGCACAGTTCCGCGAGCGGCTCATAGCCTCCTACGAGGGCCTCAAGTGCAACCACGCGGAGGGACGGTACGAAGCCGCTGGGTTGTCGGCAGGAAAGTTCTGCGAAGTCGTTCTGCGGCTTCTACAACACGCCGTGACCGGTTCGAGTATCCCATTTGGAGCCAAAATGCCGAACTTCGCCGATGAATGTCGAAAACTCGTAACGAGCCCCGCAGGCTCCGCCATCGAGTCCCTGCGAGCAGTCGTGCCTCGAGCGCTCGTTTTCATGTACACGATGCGAAGCAAGCGCGGTATCGGGCACATTGGTGGTGACGTTGAAGCCAATCAGATTGACTCCGCGACACTTGCGCGCTTGGCAGACTGGACCGTTTGCGAATTGATCCGTGTGTATCACGGGCTTTCGCTCGAAGAGGCCCAGGACCTTGTTGACGTGCTCGCGACGCGAGCGATTCCAGACGTCTGGGAGGTTGGTGGCAGGAAGCGAGTCCTTCGGGATGGCCTTTCGGCGTCCGAACAAGTCCTTCTCCTTTTGTATTCAGAACCTACGTCCTACATTTTGGCGGAGGACCTCTGTACCTGGGTCGAGTACTCGCAGTCGTCGATGTTCAAGAGGAATATTCTGCGCCCGCTTCACAAGAAGCGGCTGATCGAACTCGACGAGGAAAGCGCGGTCGTCTATCTCTCACCGACGGGAGTCCGGAAAGTTGAGCAAGGCATCCTCAAGACTACGGCCGTCTAGCGCCTAGCATGCAGCGGACGGGGCTCTGGACGGCCGCTGATATTGGGTATCCCGTTTAGAGACGATAGAGAGGACATATGCCAACGCAAGCCACAAACAGGATTATCCAGCAACTGGACGACGTCATAGCCCTTCGTGACCAACTCCGTCAGAGGTCGAAGAACAACGATTGCAGAGACTTGCCAGAAAGCGACCTGTGGGCTCTGGCTGCTAGAGCAAGAGCGGCAATCCATCGCGTGGCGGGGGAATCATCAACTTACGCAGAAGACGCCACTGAGTGCATGTCGAGGACGGCGTATCTCTCTACCAAGGTTCTGACGCTCGTCGGAGTGGTCGAAGCTCTCAAAGCCGACATTGAGGCAGGATACTTGGATACACTCCGTGAGCTTCTACACTCGGAATTGTTCGCCGACTTCCTTGAGATGTCCGAGCACCTCCTCGCTGAAGGCTACAAAGACGCTGCGGCAGTGATAGGCGGAAGTTCTTTGGAGTCACATCTCAGACAGCTATGCTCCAAGCACGGACTCTCTGTCAGCGAGGCTTCAGCGAAAGGCACTCGACCTAAGAAGGCCGACACTCTCAATAGCGAACTGGCCGCAGCTTCTGTCTACTCAAAGCTCGATCAGAAGAGCGTGACCTCCTGGCTCGATCTCAGGAACAAGGCGGCACACGGATGCTACGAGGACTACACCAAGGAGCAGGTGGCGTTGTTCCTGCAGGGGATTCAGGATTTCATGGTTAGGAATCCAGCATAGGCGACCGGAGAGTGGTGCCGTTGGCGCCAGATCCGCCTGTGTCCGGCCCTTACAGGGCGACGGGGGTGCGTATCTCACGTTTCCCAAGGCGTTGCCTTGGGCTGGATTCTCGGGGCCCCTTCGGGGCGCGGATCTTCCTGTCAACCACGGAATGCACGGAACACATCGCGCAGCGGAGCCGCAACCAAGCCTTGCGAGGTCCAGGTATCCTACTCTTGCTACAGGACATACGCGAGAAATCTTTGCAGGAAGCAGCGATTCTTGGAGATAGTAGTGCGGAAAGAGGACGAGAAAGGCATTGAGCACAGTCCTCGACACGAGGCATCTTGCCCATGGAATTGGTCTTCCTCGTTTCGGTTTTGCCGTTCTTGCACATTTCGGTGCGTTCGGTGCGTTCCGTGGTTGGAAAGAACTGGATCTGCATTCCCACGGGGACCGTGGGAACGAGGAATTCACGGAGGCCAAAAACAGGAAAACCGAGAGAATTCGCCCGCAGATGAACGCAGATCCTGCATTCCCGCGGAACCGTGGGAACGAGGAAAGGGCCAAGGCGCTATGTGGAGTGCGCAAGCTCGCTTGCGCTCTGGCTGTGCGTGGATTTCGCTCCGCGACGCACACGCTAGCTCTCCGACATGGGCGGGCCAGCAAGCTGGCCCGAAGAAAAGCGGTAGCAGGCTACCGCAGTCCACATGGCCTCTGTGTTTCGCAGGCGGGATGCCTGCGCTACGGGACGCGGAGGTCGAGGGCCGGGGCGGCTGGGTTGGCGATGAGGATCAGGCCTTTGGCGGTGCACGGTGCCTTTGGCGGCGCACCCTCCAGGGGCTGGTGTCGGCACTACTTCTTTCTGCGTTTCCGAGGGAGCGCACGGGCTTTTTCGGGTGGGATTTCCCTCGGCGGCTCGGCAGGGGATTCGGGCGCGCCGGCCACGGGCTGTTCCACGCCTCCGGCGTGGGTGTCAATGGGCGGCGGGGATTCGAGCGCGCTCAGTGCCTTCCACGCCGGATGATGCGTGCGGGCCCATCCGGCGCTCACCTTGCCGCCGAAAAGGCTGCGCAGGCTGTGCGGATACACGAAGAGTCCCATGTAGATGTGTCCCATGAGGGCGAAGATGATGGCCAATGCGGCCACGTCATGGAGTGTGTATGCCCAGGCTGCGATGTGAGTTCCCATCGGGTCGGGCGTCGAGGAAGACATGTACACCATCATGCAGAAGCCCGTTACCAGTTGGAAGGGGATCATGGTTATCACAAACCAGAAGAAGGCCCTCTGGCCGATGTTGAACCTTCCTGTCCGGTGTCGGCGCCGCCGCGCGACGTAACTAGCGAGACTGGGTACGAGCCTTGCGGCCAGATAGCGGAAGGGCGGACGGGCGATGCGCGCGAAGAGCATACCTGCCACTGCCAACGCGACGGGCCAGCCCAGGCGCGTATGGACATCGCGCGCCCATGGGCCGAGGGGATCGCGCTTGCCCCAGAGGAAACAGACGGCCGTTAGGGTAAGGAACCCCACGGCGCCGAGCATCGCGAAGTGGGCCAGACGCTCGTGCGCTCGAAGGCGGAGGACAACGGACTCGTCATGTCCGCGGCTCGGCCGCTTCGCTCCGAAGAGAACGAAATGGAGGGCCAACACCACCAAGGCGACCGGCATCAAGCGCCGCGCGAGCGGCTTGAGTGTGTCTTCGCGGAAGAAGCCGACTTCGATGCCCTCCATTGAGTAGCCCAATGCCGCATAGTTGGGCTCGTTGAGCGATCGTCCGCTGTAGGTCCACGGCTGGCCCAGGGAGCTTGCCAGGAAGAAGGGACTGCGGGAGGCGTGACAGTCACCGCACCCGTTGGCGCCGAGCGCTTGGCTGGCGGGCTTCACGCCGTGTGAGAGTGGCCGCACATAGCGCTTGGCGAAGGGCTTCGCAAGGACATTCCATTCCTCGTGGATCGTGTACTGGAGCGCGTGCGTCAGCCTCGTCTCTGCGTATTCCCACCGCTCGTCTGCGGGGTCCCATGTGTAGCGCTCGATGGCGAGAAAGGGCTCGTCGGCCAGGCGAGGCATGTCAGCCAGTGAGCCGGCGTAGGGATCCGGAGGCGCCTCGATGCGGACGTGATCTTGCCGCAGGCCACAGACGAAGGACAAGGCCGGATCGTCGACCCGAGTCATCGTCCGCGCGAGTGCCCAGGCCATGAGGCCTATCTCTTCCTCGGTGTTGACCTCGGGCTGGCCGTCGCTGTCATCATCGTAGACCGTCAGGAACTCGCGCTCGTCTTCGCCGTAGGCGGCCAGCTTGCGTCCGATCGCCGCGCGCAAGTCTTCCTCGGAGGTTCCGGCGGCGGCCGGCAACTCGACGGCATCACCTTGGGCGGGTGCGGCGGGATACCGGTAGAAGCGGAATTCGCCCGAGGTAAGGAAGTCCCATGCTTTTTTCATGTCCTTCACGAACAGGGGCCGGGAGATCGCATCCTTCTCGTAGAGCCAGAACGCTCCGAGCTGGTAGCTGCACGGAAAGACCCGTCCGTTGTCAGCACGCCTCGCGTAGGCCACATTCGACTCGACAATATCTCCCACCTGGGGCCACCGCCCAACACTGACGTCCAGCGCACGGAGTGTGTCCTGGACGAGATGGTAGGCCTTCCCCCGGTGCACGCGCACGACGGTGGCATCCTCGCCGGTTGGCAGGCCGGCCTCCAGTGTCTTGAGCATGAGCGCGACGGCCGCGTCCGACTGGGTGTCGTCGCCGAACTGGGCCTCGACCGCCGTGGCCGCTCTCTCAAACGTCGAGGTCTCAAACGACACGAGCGGCGCTTCGCCGTGGGTCTTTTGGATCATGCCCCAGTAAGCGCCAAACCGGTACATGTTCGAGGCGATGAAGGCGGAATCCGTCATAGCCGCATGCACCATGGCCTCGCCCGTGGTCGTGTCGATCACCAAGGCGGGGAGATAGGAGCGTTTCGTGATGTGGCAGGCCTCGCACGTCAGCCATTTGAAGTGAAGCGGAGGCAAACCGGGATGGTCGTATGCGGGGGCGCCCATCTCGCCGGTGGTGTGGCAGCCTTCGCAGGACATCATGCCGCCGTCGAGATCATCGCGCGTGGTCAGGCCGGGCGAGTTGCCCTTGGCGAAGTGGTGGCGGATGTCTCCGGGATGGCAGTCCGTGCAGGTCATACCCCGCTGGATGTGGACATCCTGCATGTAAGGCGTGTGCCACGTCGAGCCCTGGCGCTCTATGCCGAGCATATCGTGGCACGGAAGGCACTGCCGATCCGTGGGCCGCTGAATCTGAAGGTGCACCTTCCCATCGGCATCGAACAGATCCTTCCGATAGTGCACATCGGGGCGATCGCCGTCCCGGACGGCGCCCGACACGACGCCGAGTCCGGCGGCAGCGGTGGCGGCCCACCGGAAGTTCTGCTTCTTCATCTGCTGCGCGCGAATGGAGTAGTTATAGGTATCCAGGTGGCAGATGAAGCAGTCGGCCTCCACCACGCCGGTGTCCAGCCAGGGGCTCTCGTAGTAGTCGCTGTCGCCGAAAAGCGCAAGCCCTCGATCCTTGGCCAGTGCCTCGTCATAGCGATTCCAGGCGCGATCATACTCCGCCGGGCCGCCGCCCGGATGCAGAATGCCGCTGTTCTGGATCCATTCGAAGGGTGTGAGGTCGATATCTTCGGGATTGCTGAATTCTTTGGGCGCCAACTCCCGTTGATCCAGCACGTCCCATTTCCCGAAGTAGCCGGGGCCTCGGTCAACACCGCGCGTCGTGTCCGCCGGCGTTGGGGCATAGAGCTCGTCGCACCCCATCCGGAAATGGTAGCCCCGCGTGATGGTATCGTAATCGTGGCACTGACCGCAGGTTCGCTTCGTGCTTACAGGTTGGAGCGTCGTTTCTTCCTGGTGCGGGACAATCGGCTCGCCCTTTTCGTCGAGCAACTGGAATGGAGGGCACGACAGCGGCAACATGTGCCGCACCCCCGCACGCTGGGCATGGCGTCCCTCGACCAGCGAGCGGCCCACGGAGCGTCCCAGATTCTCGAGGTCGGGTTCCGACGTCTGAGCCGCGACAACCGCGGAAACCAGCGCGACCGCTGCGATAGCTATGGTCGCCAAGCGTCTCATACCTATGCTCACATCCTTCCGCATGAACCTACATACCCTCGAAATGGCCCATCGCGTCGTGCGCCAACGCGTTCCGCGCTAGATGATGGACGGATCGGGCGTCTCGAAATCGAAGGTGTACCACGCGGGATCGATGGCCACCTCGACGCCCTCTCGAAGCGCCTTGACACCTGCTAAACCGGCCACGGCCGAGCGCAATCCAACCATCTGGTTCGCCTTGGGGATTCCGTTGCGCGCAATATCGTCTGCAAAGGCCTCGAACTGGATCGCATCCACCGATTTTTCACTCTTCACGTCGACGGGGATGGCGTCCGTACGGGCCTGATTGCTCAGGCCAAGTGTCGCGCCGCTGGTGATGATGACGGCGTTCTTCTCGGCGGCGTCCTTCGCGGCCTTCTCCGCCCACTTCACGCTGGACGTTGGCTCACGGTAGAAGAAGCATGTTCCCTCCGTCAGTTCGAACGTGCCGTCGTCGCCCTGAATGGATTCACACGCGCCCTTCTTGGCGTTGGCACAGATGCTGGAGTAGCAGAACCGGACCTTGTATGGCTCGTTGATGGCCATCCGATCTTGATACGGGTTTCGCGCATTGATGGCGCGGTAACCGCGACTCTCGGGGCCGATCTCGTATTCGTAAACGATATTGATGTTGTCCATCACCTCGCGGCCGTCACGCCAGTAGTCGATGCCGCCATAGCCGAACACCTTGGTAGGCATGGCGTCGAGGAACCACTGGGCGATGTCGAGCTGGTGCGTGCACAGTTCCGTCATCAGGCCCCCGGAGCTCTCCCGATAGAGACGCCAGTTGATGTGCCGTTCGAGATCCTTGATCCAGACCTTCTCCTCCTCGCTCAACACAATCTTGTCGTTGATCGGCCTTCGCCAGTCGTTATTCCGATGCCACTGCGCGTCGATGTGATTAATGCGTCCAACCGTGCCCTCTTCCCAGGCCAAACGCACCGCCTGAATGTAATTCGGATTGTAGCGACGCTGATGCCCTACCTGAACGAACCTCCCGGTTTCGTGGCACTTCTTGACGAGATCCCGGCAGTGCTCGATGTCGTAGCACATGGTCTTCTCCGTGAAACACCACTTCCCGGCGTCCAGGCAGTCCATGGTGATCCCGTAGTGCGTGTGCAACGGCGTGGCGATCACGGCTGCGTCAAAGGACTCTTTGTCGAGGAGTTCGCGGTAATCGAGATACGTCTTGACATCGCCGCCGCCGGCGTTCTGGTAGCCGCCTTCGAGGTGCGGCCGATACACGTCGCACACCGCGACGATCTGGATCTTCTCTGCGCGGCCGAGTCCGTCGCGCAGGTGAAAAGAGCCCTGGCCTCCCGTTCCGATGGCCGCCACGCGCACCTTCTCGTTCTCCGCATACGAGAACGGCGAGAACGCCGTGGCGATGGTCATTCCGGCCGCCGCCACTCCGGCCGTCTTCATGAAGCTCCGTCTAGAGACATCGTTACTCATGGCTGTTCCCTTGCGTCCCAGCGTTGATACGCTTCGGTTCAAGGCCGTGATCTGCTTGCTCGACCACCAGGATGGCCCGCACGCGGGGATGGCGTTGGCAGTAGGCGCTGGTCCCCGCGTCCCCAAGAACAAAGAAGGCGGTGCTCAAGGCGTCGCTCTCGCGGGCGGTTGGCGCAATCGCGGTGGCGCTCAACATGCCCTCGACAGGCCGGCCGGTTCGCGGATCAAAGATGTGACCGTACGTGCGGCCTTCGATGGTGAAGAACCTCTCGTAACTACCCGAGGTAGACAATGATTCGTCTTTCAGCACCGCCTCGTCCAAGACAGCATCGCGATTATACGGATCCCGGATTCCGACTGTCCAGCCAGCCCCGTTCGGCCCTGTTCCCATCGCCAAGATCGTGCTCGTGCCGCTGTGTAGCAGTCCGTTGTCCACCCCGTACTGCCGGAGCACCTCCGCGGCCCGATCCAGGGCAAGGCCTTTGCCGATCCCGCCGAAGTCAAGGCGCATGCCCGGCATCGCGAATCTGACCGTACGCTCGTCGGCGTTCAGTTCGACCTTGTCCATGCCGACACAGGCCACCGCCTCGGCCAACGCCGTGTCGTCCGGCACGCGATACGTCTTCGTGTCAAAACCCCACGCCTCGAGCAGCGGCCCGACGGTAGCATCAAATGCCCCTCCGGTCTCCCGACAGACCTCCTTGGTGTACGCGATCAAGTCGAAGAGGTCCGGCGAGACGCGCACCGGCCCTTCGGCCGCGTGGCGATTCACGTAGGCGGTCTGACTATCGTCGACCCAATGGCTGATCCGCCGCTCCAGATCGTCCACCGCCGCGAAAGCCTCCCGGACTACAGCATCCAGGCCATCGGGTGTCCCGTCGGCTTCGGACACGAGGAGCTGGAACTCGAATACGGTCGCCATCGCCTGGTGCGCAAAGGTCCGGATCGCGGGTCCCCTTCCGCTGTCTGCCTCGGCCCATCCATGCGCCATGGCGCACGCGACGGTCAGTGCCGCCATGCCCATCGTACGACATGTCGAACGCGCACAGTACACCCTACTCGACTCCCCATGCGGCCACCCGGCGTCCGCCGGCGACGCGCAACCGGCCGTTCCGGAGTGCGCAGCCTGTCACGAGTTCCGCAATCTAGACCCGTCGACCATCGCTACGGTGTCTCGAATAACCTCCGGTTGGTGGCGGAAACGCAAAAGCGCATGATACCATGACTCCCAGGAGAAGTGGATGGAAGGCCATCGATACGTACTGGGAATCGACTGCGGCACTCAGAGCCTGCGTGTGGCGCTCTACCGGTCCGATGGTGTCCAGGTTGCCACCGCCAGCGCGCCGTATCCCACGGATCGGCCCAACATCAACTGGGCTGAGCAGAATCCCCATCATTGGTGGGAGGCGCTGTGTCAGGCTGTTCCGCGTTGCCTCTCCCAGGCCCAGGTTCCGCCCGACACCATCGCCGCGCTGGCCTGCGATGGCACGTCGTGCACCGTCGTGTTCTCCGACGAGGCCGGCATACCGCTTCGGCCAGCGATTCTCTGGATGGACATTCGCGCCGCGGCCGAGGCCCAGTGTGTCGAGGCCACGGGCGACGCTGTTCTCGAGTATTGCGGGCGCCGGATCTCGCCGGAGTGGCTCTTGCCAAAAGTTCTGTGGGTCCACCGGGAACAGCCCGAGGTCTACCGACGCGCGGCCCGCATCGTTGAGGGTGTTGATTGGCTCGTCTATCGGCTCACGGGTCGCTGGGTCACCTCGAACAGCAATGCCGCCGGGAAACGACACTGGACCCCACTCACCTCGTGGCCCGTGGACTTGCACGAAGGCCTCGGGCTCGAGCGCATGGACGCGAAGGCACCGGATGAGGTGATCTACCTGGGCGATCCGGTGGCGCCTCTCGATCCGGAGGCGGCGGCGGCGCTCGGCCTATCTCGCTCCTGCGTCGTGGCTCACGGCGGCATGGATGGATGGACCGCCTTTGTCGGGAAGAACTGCTTCGTGCCAGAGGCCGTCTCGCTCACACTGGGCACCTCGAACGTTGTTATCGCCGAGACCGATCGCCCCAGACCTATTGACGGCGTCATGGGGCCGTTTCCAGACGGGCTGCGACGCGGCACGTGTGTCTATGAAGCCGGCCAAGCCTCGGGCGGGTCCATCATTCAGTGGTTCCTGGAGATCGCCGGGCTGGCGGGCGATCCGAAGGCGCACCGCACGCTCGAGTCCGAAGCCGGCTCGGTGCCGCCAGGCGCCGACGGGCTCGTGGTTTTCGATGCGTGGCGGGGCAACCGCACGCCCTATTTCGACCCCTTGGCGCGCGGCAATATCTGCGGTCTGACGCTCGAACACACCCGGGCGCATGTGTACCGCGCCCTGCTCGAGGGGGCCGCCTACGGACTCAGGAACGTCCTCGCCACACTCGAATCGGGGGGGCAGAGCATTGCCGAGCTAAGAGCCTGCGGGAGCGGCTCGGGCAACCGTCTGTACGCGGGGATCATCGCCGACGTCACGCGAAGACCGGTCCTCATCTCGCGCGAGAAGGAAGCCACGTGTCTCGGGTCGGCCGTGTGTGCCGCGGTTGCCGCGGGGTTCTATGGCCGCCTACCCGAAGCCGCGGCGGCCATGGCCCCCGAGTTCGATCCCGTCGAACCGACGGGGTGCGCCGACCACTACGATGCGTTCTTCGAGCGTTACCTCGAAACGTATCAGCGCATGAAGGACACCATGCACGGCCTCGCAGGTATGAATCGGGAGCCTACATCATGAATCGGAGCGCTTTGGCCGCCATGATCGACCACACCTTGTTGCGTGCGGATGCGTCCCAGAACGAAGTCGCCCGGCTCTGCGACGAAGCCGTCCAGTTCGGATTCGCGGCCGTGGCCATAAGTCCTTGTTGGACGGTTTTTTGTGCGGATCGCCTGATGGGGACGAGCGTCGCCGTCGACCCGACGATCGGGTTCCCGCTGGGGGCCAACACGACGTCGGTCAAAGTGGCCGAGACGCGCGAAGCCGTTGCGAACGGTGCCCGGGAGATCGACATGGTCATCAATATCGGCGCCCTCAAGTCCGGACTGCGCCGCGAGGTCGAAGGCGAGATCGCGGCCGTAGTCACGGCGGCCTCAGGGCGACGGGTCAAGGTAATCATCGAGGCATGCTTCCTCACGGCCGAGGAAAAAGTGGCGGTCTGCGAGATGTGCCTTCGCGCCGGCGCCGCCTTCGTGAAGACCTCCACGGGTTTCGCGCCCGCGGGGGCGACGGTCGAAGACGTCGCGCTTCTGAGCCGGACCGTCGGGGGCCAGGTCGGCGTCAAGGCCGCTGGCGGTATTCGAACGTACGAGGACGCGATGGCCATGATCGCGGCGGGCGCCACGCGAATCGGATCCAGCCGAGGCATTGCGATCCTCGCCGGCGTCCCCGGCCACGAACAGTAGGGATGCGGCGGTCTTCCTCAGCGCGGACTGGTCCCCGCCACATGGATAAAGGCCGTCACAATCTCCTGGGATAGCTGCGTGGCCATCTCATACCTCATGTGCCTGAAGGCGTTGAAGGAGGTTGCGGCCTGTCGGCCCGGGCGGCTGGTCGTCACCGTGTCGAATCGGTCCGTGACGGCCACGATCCGCGTAGAGATGTCCATCTGGGCCGCCCCCAGTTGGTCGGGATATCCCGACCCGTCCAGGCGCTCGTGATGGTGATGAACAATATCGAGTACGACGTCGTCCGACACGCCCCATTCTCGGAGGATGTCCACACCGTGCATCGCATGCGACTGGACTTCCCGCAGCACGGGGCCGTTCAGTCGGCCGCGCCACGCCAGCGCTTCCGAGGAAACCCGACTCAGTCCGATGTCGTGGAGGAGAGCGCCCAGGCCAAGTCGCTTGAGCAAATCCGGCGGTAAGCGCAGATGCTGCGCCAGGCAGAGGCTGAACGCGAACACGTTCACACTGTGGCTGCTCGACTCGTATGCGGTCGGCATCATGGCCGCGAACATCGGAAGGGGACGAGGCGTCCCGATGATGAACTCGACCGCGTGATGTACGAACGCCTCGCATTGTCGGATGGGCTCCGCGACCGGAGCCCCCACGAAGAGGGCGTGCATGAGTCCACAGGCTGCGTGATACAGGACGAATGCGCCCGTGGGTGAGAGCGCGGACGGATGGCCGAGGATGGACAGGAGGTTTCGGTAGAGATGGTCGTTGTAGGCGTACGCGTCGGCATCGTCAACCAGCAGCGTCGTCACGCCGATCGCGCGCAGTTCCTCGCGTGCCTGGTCTGTGAAGGGAAGGTGCTCGCGCTGGTACAGGAAGGGCGCCGGCACTTCCCCCGGCCGCCAGTAGAGCTTTCCGCAGCTCTGAAACGCGGGCATATCCTCGGGCGCCACGACCTTGAACAAGGCAAAGTCCAGGATCGTGTCAAGGGGAAGGCTGTCGACAGGGATCGCGAAAAACGACTTCGTCTCCACGCCATCGTTGATGACCACCCGCCCGTGCGTGTCCATAGGCTTCCACCATATACCGCATGTGAAGTGATTTCCCCTACCACTCCAGATTGTACAACCCGACAGTGTCTAGTTCAAAAGAAGAGTCATGAAATGGTCATCTCAATGATGCGTTTGGGGTCGAGCACTCGGCAACTCAGAGGGGTGACCAACCATCAACACGAACTCGCGGAACAACTCACCATCGAGTTCCTCCGCCATTTCGTTCTTCATCAGAGTCAAGGCGGAAAAGGAACTCATGGCATCCTTGTAGGATCGACGCGTCGTTAGTGCGTCAAAGATGTCGGCAATCGTGGCGATCCGTACGCACTTCGGAATGTCCATGGGCGTCAGTCCGTCCGGATAGCCGCGGCCTGTGAGCTTCTCGTGATGGTGACGCGCCACTTCGAGCGTCAGCGCGTCCGTAACGCCCTGTTCGTGAAGGATTTCATCGCTGTAGACCGGGTGCATTTTCATCATTTCCCATTCCGCGGGCGACAGAGGACCATTCCGGTTGATGATGTCTTGGCCAATCAACCCCTTACCCACGTCGTGCAGGAGGGCTCCGAGGGCAAAAGGCTTGAGCGCGTCCGAGGCTAGGTTGAGCCGCTGGGCCATGGCCAATGAAAACACAAACACATTTACACTATGTGTGTATGTATAGTAGTCAAAAGACGCTATCTTCATAATGTTCTCAAGTGCCGCGTGCTCGCGAAGCATGAACTCGACGGTGTGCTCGACCAGTTGGGAACCGCGCTTAAGCACGTCGCCCGAGCGCGGTGCCTCAAGAACCTGCCTGACGAGGCCCCGGGCCGTATCGTAGAAAATGTGCGACTTGACTGAGATATCGGTGCGGTCATCGCGCAGCAAGTCTCCAAGGTGTCGTTCCATGTAGCGCTGGTACGCGGCTTCCTCGTGGCCTTCGATCAGCACGGTGGCGATCTGGTTGTTGACAAGCCGAGCGCGAACGGAATCGGAGAAGGGTTGATTCTTGTGCCGGTAGAGAACGGGCGCGGCTGTGCCCACCGGCCGGATGTAGATGTCGAAATTCGTGATGCTGTCAACCTGGAAATTGGACAAGGCCACGGGGATGAAATCGGTCGTCGCCGCGCCCCGCGCTTCGGTTGTACTCATCATTCAGCTCCTTCCGGGGTCAACTGCGATGGGCGAGGAAGCCCGGTGTCGACGCGTGTCGCCGCCGTCGCACGAATCCGATTGGCCCGGCGGAAACGTCCAGGTTCTCGGCTCGGAGCTGAAGCCCTTCCCATAATGGCAAAGCGGTGCCGCGATGGCAATCGAGCGCCGGCATCGTTTGCGGAAACCCGCAGAAAGGCGGCGTTTCTGAAGACTCCGCAAGAAAGCGGGGTGGAACCGATGCCCGCGTCCTTCCAAGGATTGTGCCTGCGGGCCTGCAAGAGGCAGCGCGTTCGAAGAAAATACTGCGGACTTGAGCACATCATCCCTTCCCTCACGCAACGCACCCCGATGTCTCTCCCTTCCCTATTCGAAAGTGAGTATGCAAAACCCAGATTCATGAATCAACTTTTTTCCCATCAGAACTACTCGCGCAAATGTAGAGTGGAGAAGATGGTAGTATTTCCCGTAGGAACCGAGCGACTCTTCAACTCCGGGGATCTGGCTCATAGGGAATTGGGGGACACAGTACAGCCTTATAGACGTGAAGCGGCCGTCGGCCCACGACACGTGGAGCGACGCAGTGGCCGCGATAGACCGTGACGCGATTCGCGCGCTCTATGCTCCGTGTTCATGCGGACACGGCGTGGTGCGACGTTGCATTCCATCCAGGCCTGCCGTACACTCCTTCCGCCTGAGCGGCGCATGAGGCGCCTGGAGAATGCACCATGGGATACAAGGTGACCTGGTATCCGTTCTCGGAACATCCGGACTCGGACTCGTGTTGGTCGCTATCGGTGGGGCCGGACGGCCGGATCTACGCGGCCTCGTGCTGCGAGCACATGCCGGGCGAAACGGTCAAGGTGGTCCGATACAACGACGAGACTGACCGCCTTGACTACCTATTCGATCTCGATGCGATGGTCGAGGATCCCAGGGATTCGGGACGCGCCACACAGTGCAAGATTCATTACAGTTTCGCGCCCTCGCTTCACGACGGCATCATGTACATGGCCACGCACCTGTCCGGACCGCCCATCGACCTGCCCGCGTATTCCCCGTGGAACTCGTGGCACGATCCCGAGCGCTGTTTTCGCGGTTCGGCGCTCCTGGCCTATGATACGCGCCGAGAGACTGTGCTCTGGTGGGACACGCTCTTTCCGAAGGAAGGCTGCCGCTGCCTACTCCACGATGAGGACCGCGGCCTGCTCTATGCCCTCAGCTACCCGCGCGATCACCTCTTCGTCTATGACCTCGAAAAGCGTACGCGTCGCGATCTCGGCCGCATCGGCTCCGTGAACGCCCAGGCCCTCTTCGTCGACGGCAGGCACCGCGTTTGGACCACCAGCGACTACGGCCATCTCGTGCGCTACGATCCGGAGATCGATCGCATGGAATGGTCACCCTACGTCCTGCCCCACAACCCCGAGTTCCAGACCGGCTGGCACAGCGTCTTCTACGATGTCGCACCGGCGCCCGACCGGCAGTGCGTGTACGCGGCCAACTGGATTGGCAGCGCCCGGCTCACGCGGATCTGGATGGAAGACGGGCCCTGGGGACGCGTGGAAGACCTCGGTCCCGTTACGCAGAGTCCCGATCCCTCCATACCCGGTAACACGTTCCAAGACCACTGCGGCGGCCTCGTCTTCGCCGGCGATGGCCAGTTGTATTACGTGGCCTCGCGCTGGCGTGATCCGGTGCGGAATCCCATGGCCGAGGATCGGCGGAGTAACGAAGGCGTGGTCTGGCGGGTCAACCCGGAGACACGGGTGCGCGAGGAAGTGGCCTTGCTCGAGCGCCCCGTACATAACGCCCAGTATGTGTCGCGTGCCGCTGCCGACCGGAATGGGAATCTGTTCTTCGGCCACGTCGGCCCGAGTCCGGTCGGCCTGTTCAAGCTGCATCTTCCCGACGACCGCAAGCGTGTTGACGCCCACTTGCCGCTGCGCATGTGGGGCTGAGGAGATACGCATGAGTAAGCGCACCCGATATGACCTCAACGCCCCCGGAACGCAGGCGTTGCGAGACCGCATCGTACACGGCGCCTACACAACCGAAGGGACCATGGTCGCCTTTCCCCTGTGCTTCCCCGGCATGACGATTCCCATTGCCGCCGACGAGAGTCGCATCACGGCGTTGGACCTCGCCCACGACGGCGTCATCTACGGTGGCACGAGCGGCCGGTGCGCCCATGTCTTCTTCGCCATGTTCCACGGTGCCACGGGATTGGCCTTCGACATGGACGCCGTCGAGGACGCAAACCACTGTGCCGCCGTCTGCTGCGGTGCCACGCACATGATCGCATGCGTGAACGGCCCATCCGGCGGACGCATCGTTCGGCGCGGACTGCAAGGACTGCCCTTCGACCTTCTCCAGGAATGGGGATTCAGCCGCCCGCCATTCGACGATCTCGGACCGGCCGTCGCGGGAGAGCGCATCGTCCACGCCGTCGCAGACGGCTCGGGCGATGGTGCCGTGGTCGCTACGGAGCGTCATGTGGTCGCGCTGGCCATCGGGACCGGAACGTTGCGCGTCGTAGGCGAGACTCCAGGCATGGGCCGCATCGCGCGCGCTTCGGATGGCGGCATCGTCGGCGTCGATGCCGAACGCGGCCTTTGGCGCTACCGGCCCCAAGACGGTCCATTCGAGCGCACGGTGGCGCCGTTTCCCGAGGGCGACTGGCGCGGTGACCTCATGCGATGGGCGCGGGATCCCGTGACCGGAACGCTCTACACCGCCGATACGGCCGGGCGATTGTTCGCCTTCCGCGAGGACACCGGATTCTCGTCGTGTCTCGGCCAGACGCCGCTGGCACCCGTCGGCCCCATGGCCGTCGCCTTCGATGGACGCCTCTTCGGCGCCTGCGGCGACGGTATCGCCAAAACATTCTGCTATGATCCCGGTACCGGCGAGGTGACATCGCTCGGCGTGGCCGTCTCTATCCTTGAGCGGCGACGCTACGGCTACGTTTTCGGCGACGCCATCACCGGCCGAGACGGCCAGATTATCTTCGGCGAGGATGACGACCTCGGTCATCTCTGGATGTACTTCCCACGCCTTCTCCGCCGGCGGGCCTAATGGCGTGAGCGAGCCGAGGGGGACAGGTCGGGTGGCTTCATTCTCAATATGTGGTGGGGAGCTTTTTGCCAACACCATTTTGGGGGTTAACAGAATGGAGATTGTACAATACATCGTGTTTGATGACTATCGGTTACTGAAGGATCTGATCGTTGAGGAAGGGTCAACATGAAGAGCCGTGTTGTCAGTGCCAATGAGGCCGCCCACGCGTGGGAGGCCTGCGGCTTCGAGTGCTAGGTGCACGGGAGGCACGGTGAACGACCTCTGCAACAAGGATGAAGTCGTTGTCGTGATCGACGGCGAACTCGAAGTGGATATGGGAGACGAGACGATTCACCCGCAGATCGGCGACGGACTTGTCATCCCTGCGGGAAGAGCGCATCGTGTGCGCAACGTGGGAGACCAGCCGTCTGTTTGGTTGCAGGGCGTCGAATCCGATCGGCCTGAGACGGACTGACGCGACCATGCTCAGGACGTTTCCGGCCGTGCCGGCCGCAGTGAAGGGCTCGATCCTTGCACAGGGCGACGCTGCCCGGAGTTCTGGGGCCCGGTCAAGCATCGTCTATGCATTCGGCTGAGATGCCCTCCGGTATCCCTTGAAACGTTCGTCGGATCCTGTCAGTATCTCCGCCATGCGGCAACGTGGAGTGTGCGGTCGTGAGGATTGAGAACATCACCGAAGTGAGACCCGGGGACGTCGTCGCGCGGGCCATCTATGACGACCTCGGGCAGGTGCTGCTGAATGCCGGCGTGGTGCTCACGGCAAAGTATATCCGCGCCCTCGAGATGAAGGGCTACACGCTGCTCTACATCAAAGATGCCGAGGAAGCGCTGGACGTCGTGACCGACGAGGACATCAGTCCCCTGTGCCGCGCCCGCGCGACCATGGTTTTGACCGAAGCCTTCGACCGGATTGGCGACACGGTGAACGAGATCCGAGAGGTCTCGAAGAAGGACTTCAAAGACGCCTTCGCCTCTGACGCCATCCGCGACCTCATCGGGCTTCACGGGCCGCTCGCGATGATCCACAAGGTGGTCAGTCAGATCCTCGACGAAGTGCTCACGCGTCCGCGATTGGCGGGGCTCACCTCTATCCGCAGCGTTGACGGCGCCTTGTACCATCACTCGATAGACGTCTGTGTCGTGTCCATTATGATAGGCCGAACGGTCGGCCTGTCGAATACGCGCCTTACCCAACTCGCCGCCGGCTGCCTCCTGCACGACATCGGACGGATCTTCATCGACCCTTCGGCGGATGAACCGAGGATGATCCGCGAGCACACCAAACTCGGATACGACCTGCTGCGCAACAGCCCGGATCCCGATATCTTGGCGCCGTACGTCGCGTTGGAGCATCACGAGCGACAGGATGGGACCGGCCTTCCGCGCGGCCTTGTCGGCAGCAACCTCATCGAGCGGAAGGCCCTCCCCGACGCACCCGTACCCACCATCGTCGGTGAGATCGCAGCCATCGCCAATGCCTACGATACCCTCATGACCGGGTCGGATAAGGCCTCGGTGAAAACCCCTGACGAGGCCGTCAAGACCATCTACGAACGGGCCGGCTCGTGGTACAACAAGGCCCTCGTGGACGCGTTCCTCCATGTCGTGCCCGTGTTTCCCGTGGGCATGGAAGTGACCGTGACGGGCGCGCCCTATCAGAACTTCACCGGGATCGTTACGAAGATTGACCAGGCGCATCTGGATCGTCCCGTGGTCACACTCATTTTTGACGCCAACGGCCAGCGGATTCGGCCGGAGACCATCGACTTGGTCGATGAGCCGAAACTCCGGGTCCGGTGTGGCGGCCGGATTCGCCTGAAATAGCGGGGATGGGCGACGGGCACGCCCGCATTGCATTTCCGAAGACGGGGCGGAATAATACCCTCATTCGCAGGACAAGGAGTGTGACGGGAAACAAGAGGAAGACGTCATGAGTATTCACGCCGGTTTCGCCGAAGTAGATATCACGCCCCCCGTGGGTATCAGCAAGATTGGCTGGATCAAAGATATCAAGGCGGACAGGATCCTCGATCCGCTGTACGGACGGGTCGCTATCTTCGAGTCGGATGGCGAGACCATCGCCTTCGTTCAAATGGATACGCTTCAGGTCCGCTGGACCCAGACCAACGAGATACGACAGCACGTTGCCGAGCGTTTCGGGTATCCCGGCGACCGGGTAATGGTCTGTGCAACGCACAACCACGCGGGCCCGGCCGTGGCCGATGCCGGCGAGGTCCAAATGGATCTCCACTACACGGCCCAAACCGTCGAGCGAATCGTCACGGCCTTCGGCGAGGCGCAGCACGGATTGGCCACGGCGCGGATCGGGATGGGCCGGTGTTTCGAGTTCGGCGTTTCCCAAAACCGGCGGGTCATCATGCGCGACGGCACCGTTCGCACGCATGGCACGTTCGATGATCCCGAGGCCCTATGTCTCGGTGGCCCCATCGATCCCGAAGTAGCGGTCATTGGCGCCCGCGGGGCTGACGGCCGACTCATGGGGTGTCTGGTGAATTTCGCGTGCCATCCCACGCATCACGGGGGCGACACCGCCATCTCCGCCGGGTTCCCGGGCGTTCTCGCGGCGAGGCTGAAGCGCTATGGCTGTCCGGTGACCCTGTTCTTGAACGGGGCCTCGGGGAACATCCACACGGCCGACCCCACCCAGGGCGGCCGAGATCGCACGATGGAAGAAGTGGGGAATCGGCTTTCAGAGGATGTGCGGGGCGTGCTCGGTTCGATGACCTTGCGGAGCGATGTTCGGCTCGATTCGCGGCTCAAGTCCGTCGAGCTTCCCTATCGGGAACCCACCGAGGAGGAAGTAGAGGGCCGGGTCCGTGGCGCGCAGCGATTTGTCGATCCCCGAGTCTACGACGACATGATACCCGCTATCGTCGAGCGCATCCGCGAGCGCGGTGTCCAACCGGCGGAGATCCAGGCCCACGTCATCGACGAATGCGTCCTGGTGAGCGTGCCATGCGAGCTGTTCGTGCAATACGGCCTCCAGATCAAGGCGCAGGCCCATCCGCGCCAAGCGCTCATCGTCGGCTACGCCAACGGGCAGATCGGCTACGTCCCCCATAAGGAGGCATTCGAGCGTGGTGGCTACGAGACCACGTTTGGGCCATCGAGTCAGATGGGGTGCTGCGCCGGCGACCTATTGACCAATGCGGCCCTCGAACTGATCCGCGAAACGCCCACGCTCGATGCCCAAGCGGAGTAGGCCGCGAGCTTCCTTGCCTGCATAAAATCGAGTAGGAGGGGGAGAAGCTTCTCCCCCGTCCTCTCACACCACCGTACGTACGGTTCCGTATACGGCGGTTCGTAAATTGCCTTGAAGTGTGCGTAGTTGATCCAGCAGTGTCACGAGTCCAAG
>Ga0209097_10000130_pt1 | contig 86945 bp, 51 predicted proteins | sample AD_UKC052_MetaG_FD_184419 | JGI IMG/M metagenome (GOLD analysis project Ga0209097, IMG submission 184419) | Active sludge microbial communities of municipal wastewater-treating anaerobic digesters from USA - AD_UKC052_MetaG (SPAdes) (version 2) | ecosystem: Engineered > Bioreactor > Anaerobic >... | reverse complement strand
GCGAGGGTGAAGGCGAGGGTGAAGGCGAGGGTGAAGGCGAGGGTGAAGGCGAGGGTGAAGGCGAGGGTGAAGGCGAATGTGCCGTGTTCGTTAGCGTAGACGTGCCAAAGGCCATCATTGAGAATGACGCCATCATCTCCGAGTTGGTCGTCAGCGATGCTCGGACCATCGGAGATGTCAACATTGAACTTACTATTCAGGGCTGTCGGGCGGGAGACATTGAGGCCGTTGTGGAATCGCCATCCGGAACACAGATCGGGCTCTTCACGCAGGTGGGTGGAGAGTCGCAGGGCTTCATTGAGACGATCCTGGATGATGATGCAGAAACGGGTATTGGTGCTGCGGACGCGCCGCGTACAGGTTGCTTCGTGCCGGTGGGCGCGCTGGCGGAGCTTACGGGCGAGGCCGCGAACGGCGTGTGGCTGCTCAAGATTCGCGACATGGTTGTGAACGGGCATACGGGTGTGCTTGAGGCCTGGAAGGTGTACTTGGATTGTCCGTGTCCGGCGCCGGGGAGCGGCAGTCTGGCGATACGTCGCGGCCACGGGGAAAGGATGGTGGGGCCGGAATGAGGACCGGTTGCGCGAGAGCAGGTGCAACGAGGGGCGCGAAGCGTTTCGTGCTGGCGCTCTCGGTGTGCGTGTTTGTGGCGTGGCCGGTATGCGCGGCGATCACCGTGTCGGTCGCTGCCCCAGGCGGACGCGCCACGGAGACACTGTCGGATGAGGGGGGGGCGTTTGCGGTCGATATTCCGCTGAGCAAGAACTCGGTGAATCGCGTGATGGTGACGGCGTCGGACGCGGACGGGAACACCGCCTCGAAAGGCTTGTCCATTACGCAAGTGTCGCTTGACGATGTCGTGATCACGGAGTTCACATCGGAGCCGCTGTCGCCGGAGCGTATTGAGGAACTGGTCAATGAAGGCGTGATCGACCTCGAGGATCCCGAGAACTACAACGTTTCCGAATTCACCATCGTATTGACCATAAACAACGAGTCGGTACCCGTGACGGTGCCCATTGTGGTGCCGCGGAATGAAGCGGATCCCTCGGGCTGGGAGACCTACCAGTTGCCTTCGGGCGATGACGGCTCGTCGGGGCGGCCGCAGCAGCCGGAAGTGGAGATTGTGGTATTCGAGAAGCATGTTCCGGGCCCTCCGGGCCAGCCCGCGCCACCGCCGATTCCGGGCGTGTTGATCATCGAGGGGCGTATCAAGAGCCTCAAGGAGTTCTTCAGTTGCCGGCTGTTGCTAATGAATGCGTCCGGCATATTCACACTTTCGGATGTCGTGGCCGAACTCGAGTTTCCGAATGGGGGTCTCTCGAATGTCTTGCCGGCGGACGGGATCGTGAGTTTCGGCGATATCTTGCCGGGCGACGGCACGCAGCCGGGCCAGGTCGAGAAGGAATTCATCATCCGGGGCGACGAGATCGGCGTCCGGAAAGTCCGCGTTCATTTCGGGGGTATGGTGACGGGCCCCGGGATCGCAGAGGATGCCGCGATTCCGTTCAATGGTAGTGCCGAGACCTCGGTTGAGGTGAAGGGCCCGCCGGACTTCGATGTGCGCGTGTTCCATCCGGCATTCGTTGAACAGAACGTGCCGTACGACATGCGGGTCGACATCACGAACACGGGCGAGATGCCGGCGTTGTACGCCAGCCTCGAGATCGACGTGGCCGGCGCCGGCGAACTCATTGAGTACGACTACGACGCCAAGCGGAAGGAAGGGGATTACGAGGTCGTTGATGGGCCGGTGGTGCGTTCCTTGGGTCATGTGCATCCGGGCGACACCGTGAGCCAGACCTTCACGATCAATCCGGCGCGCACGGGCGCGGTGAGTTCGTGTGTGGCGGCGTCGGATCAGAACGTCAGCCTCGAGGTGTACGTCGGCTCGATGGGCTGCATGGTTGGTCACTATCCTCCGGAGAGCGACGCCCCGGAAGGCATTCCCACGGTGTCGGTGGTGCCGGTGCCGAATGCGCTGAGTGTCGGCGTGGACACGCCGGTGGTGGCCTTCTTCAGCGAGGTCATGCGCGAATCGACTATCGTGACGGGGCCGGGCGGCTCGTTCAACGTGTTCAATGAGGCCGGCGACCGGTTGCCGGGCGAAGTATGGTTCGATCGCCTTGGTGTGGACACCGATCGGGAGCGGACCGTGGCGATCTGGCAGTGCCGTGACGCTACGAGCGCCGAACTTCCGGCCAACAGCGAACTGACGGTTGTGCTGACGCAGGACGTCGTCGACCAACAGGGCAACGCCCTCTTCAGTCTGTGGGAGAGTACGTTCACGACGACGGGCGAGGGTGTTGAGGACACTGATCCGCCGACGCTGACCTTGTCGGTTGAGCCGCCGGTGGATCCCAGCTTCGTATTGCCGGGCGAGCTTGTTCGGGTCAACGGGTATGCGGCCGACGCCGGCAGCGGCGTGGCCCGCGTAGAAGCGCGGCTCAAGGACGTCGATACGGAAGGCGCGACGTACACGCTCATCGACCAGAAGAGCGTTGCGGCGGGCGAGATGCCTCCGTACATCTTCACGCTGGACAGCGCGGCGCTTGTGCCGGGTCATGCCTATCAGGTGCGCGCGACGGCCTATGATTTCATGGGCAATGGCCGCGAGGAGACCATCCACTTCGTGGTGGCGTCTACGGCGGATCCGCCGACGATTGTCTTGCCTGCGGATCCGACGCTGCCTGTATTGCAGGGGATTTCGGTGGACGTGACGCCGTTGTCGTACACGGGCGGCGTCCGCCAGATCGAGTTCTTCCTCGACGACGCGGAAATCCCGTTCAACACGACGAGACTTCATCCGTATCAGGCGCGAGTCAGGACGTTGGCACTGGCCCTGGGTGCTCATTCGGTGCGCGCCGTCGCCACCGACGGCCTCGGCCAGGTTGGCGAAGACACGCTCCTGTTCGAGTTGATCGAGAACGTGAACATGCCGGTCGTGAGTTTCGGCGCGGCGGTGGACGGCGCGCAACACGTGATCGGCAGCACGTTCCTCGTGCGGGTCGCGGTCGAGGATCCTATCGGCATCGCGGGCGTCGAGGCGTTCCTGGATGGCGCCAAGGAAGAGCCGTTGACGGTGGCCTCCTCATCGATTCGCATCGATACGTCGGTCGTCGGCCTTGGCGACCACGTGTTGACGGTCGTGGCGACGAACCTGTTGGGCGTGTCGAATGACCCGAGCGATCCGGCGTCCGTGCTCGAGTTTTCGGTGGTCGAGCCGCCGCCGGGCGAACCGCCCGATCCGCCCGTGGTCACCAACGTGTCGTATCCGGACGGCCGTCTTGTGACCGTTCAGGGCACGACCGTGGCCGGTGGCCATGTCGTCATCACGAACACGACCCTTGGATTCGTTGTGGCGGTGGACGCCGGTTCGGGTGGTACGTTCGAGGCGGTTCTGGAAGCTGACGCCGGTCATGTGTTGAACCTCGTCGCGTATGACTACGGCCAGTCGCCGGATCCCAGCGGTCCGACGGTCGTTACGGTTGAAGCCGCGCCCGTGCTCGAGCGGATCGAGGCGACGCCGGAAACGATGACCTTCACGAGCTTTGGCGTGTCGCAGGCGATATCCGTTGTCGGCTATTTCGAGAGCGGGGCCACCGAGAATCTGACGGCGCGGGCCACGTTCACCTCGAGTGATTCGCGCGTGACGGCCGTCAATACGTCCGGAACGGTGGCGCCGATTGCGAACGGCAACGCGACGATTACCGCGGCCGTGGATGGGCACACGGACGACGTGGCGGTGACGGTGAACGTGGTTGTGCTGACGCACATCACGGTGGAACCGACCGATGTGGCCCTCGTGGCCATCGCCCAGACGCGACAGCTTGTCGTCACGAAACACTACAGCGACGGGTCATCGCAGGTGGTTGCGAGCGGTTTGTCGTATGTCGTGGGCGATCCCAACGTCGCTACGGTGAATTCGGGCGGGATCATCACGGCCGTGGGCGACGGGCTCACGCAGGTGACGGTTTACTTGTCCGGCGCGGCGCCGGTGGTCGTGCCGGTTTCGGTCAATACCGGTGCGGATCCGGCGCCAACGGCGCGCATTGTGAGTCCGGCAGACGGCACCGAAATCGAGCGTGGCGAAACGGTTGCGGTTAGCGTGCGCGCCGAGGATGCGATTGGCGGTGTGACGAAGGTGTATCTCGAGGTCACGGGCGCGACGACGTACTCGACGATCCGACAGGTGTCTCCGCCGGCGTTGTCGACGCTCGAGTCCTTCGCGTTTACGGTAGATGGCGCCGCGCCGCTCGGGGGCGCGGTGGTGGTACGCGCCTATGCCGAGGATACGAGCGGGCATCGCTCGGCGGTGGATACGGTCACGCTGGTGGTCGTGGACAAGACATCGCCGACGGTTAGCGTGATCGCGCCGGTGCCGATGGCCGAGTTTCGTTACGGCGATACCGTCACAGTGACCATTTCGGCAGAAGACGCTGTGGCCGTGACACGGATTCGGTTCGAGGCCACGGGCGCTATCGTGCTGTCTCGCGCCAGAGATATCGTGCCTCCTGCGCCGACGGCACAGACGAGCTTTGCGTTCCTCGTGCCGTACGGCATGGCGTATCCCGATGTCCGGATTCAGGCCTATGCGTCGGACTCGGAGGGCAACGAGGGCGCCGCGACACCGGTTGACATCCTCATCACGGATGCCGACGTCACGCCGCCCGAAACGGTGGCGACGGGCGTGACCGACGCCAGCGACGCGGCGGCGCGTGTTGTCTCGTACGAGATTCTGAGCGGCCAGGCCGATCTGGACCACGTGGAGTTGTTCTTCCGGCGCGACGGTTTCGGCACGTTCAACCGCTATACGCGTGCGGACGCCGGCTATCCGACGGGTCATTTCACGCCACAGAGCGGCAATATCGGCTGGATTCGCTTCGATTCGACGCGTATGGGCGGCGATGGCCGCTACGAGTTCTACACGGTCGGTGTCGATAGCGCCGGCAATCGCGAGCCGGCTCCGGATGACGGTACCAAGGTGGTTACGGCGGATCAGGAAGTGACCATCGCGGCGGGAACGGTTTGGACGACTATCGATGAGGCCGCGCAGATTGGTGTGGGTGACGCCACGTATGACGATCAGAACGTTCGCATTGACGGTGTGACGGTTAGTCTGGCGGGCCATCACCAGTTCCACAATATCGAACTCGTGAACGGCGCCGTGCTTGCCCATCCGGAAACGGACACGGAGAATGGATGGGCGCTCGATTTCGAGGCGTGGACGGTTACCGTCGATTCCGCGAGCCGCATGGACGGTAACGCGCGAGGCTACCTTGGCGGCCGACACAGTCACAGCGCGACGTCGGGCTACACGCTCGGCAACACGACGGAGGGCGGTGCGACTTACCGTTCGGCCGGCAGTTACGGCGGTGTGGGCGGCGCATACGACGGCACGCCGAATGCGCTCTACGGCAATCTGGTGTCACCGGCGGATCTGGGTTCGGGCGGATCGTCGGGCTACTATGGGGAAGCCGGTGGCGACGGCGGCGGTCGTGTCCACATCGCGGCCGTCAATGTGGTTTTGGACGGGACGATTGCGGCGAACGGCGGAAGCGGCGGTGGCAGTCAAGCCGGTAGCGGATCGGGTGGCGCGGTGTGTCTCGTCGTGTCGACACTGTCCGGAATAGGCGGCATCGGTGCGGACGGCGGCGGTGGCGAGGTTGGTGGCGGCGGTGGGCGTGTGGCCGTTCACCACGTCGACATGTCGACGATGGATAGCGGCCTGATTCACGCATTGGGCGGTCAGGGCAGCCGCGTTGACGGCGGCAACGGCACGGTGTTCTTGAAAGGCTTCGATGAGGCCAACGGCACCCTGGTGGTGGACGGCCAGGGCACCGCGTCGGCGTATTCGGCATTACCGATTCCACCGGGATACGTCTTCGACAACATCATCATTCGGAATCAGGCGCGTGTCGTCGCCGACGATGTGCTCAAGGTCAATGACACACTGGCCATCCTTACCGGGAGTATTCTGACACACTCGCTGAGTTCCGAGGATGGTCTCCGTATTGAGGCGAGCCGCCTCTACGTGGACTTGACTTCAAGCATCGATATATCAAGCCGTGGCTATCGCGGTGGGAAACGCGACGGCAACGACAGTGACTACGGCTTGACTCTGGGCGGTGTGCCTGGCGCGCAGTATCGTTCCGCCGGTAGCTATGGAGGGTACGGCGGCGTGTACGACGGATCGGGCAGCAATCCGCCATACGGCCATCCGAACGAGCCGGTGTATCTCGGCAGCGGCGGTTCGCGAGGTTACTATGGAGAGCGCGGCGGCAACGGCGGCGGCCGCGTCACGATTCTGGCAGGCAAATCCGTGGAGGTGGACGGCGCCATCCTGGCCAATGGCGGCGGCGGCGGCGGGAGTCAGGCGGGCAGTGGATCCGGTGGATCGATTCTCATTGAGACGTCATTGCTGAGAGGTATGGGCGTTGTTGCGGCCAACGGTGGCGCAGCCGAGGTTGGCGGCGGTGGCGGACGCGTGGCCATCACCTATGATTACTTCGGCGGTGAGGGTGACGATCTCGACGCGCTACGCGCCGTAAGCGCTTTTGGCGGACACGGGAATCGCCACTGGGGCAGCGCCGGAACGGTGGTGCTTCGTTCGCGGGCGCAGTCGTTCGGCGATCTCTATGTGGACGACGACATTGTGGATGGCGAAGGCCATCCGAATGGCACTTCGAGTGCCTACACACCGTTGACGCCGATCTGCTTTGGCGCTGTCGTCGATGTGAGTGAAGACACGCTTACGACGGATGGCGCGGTGCCGTGGTTGGCGGGCGGTCTCGTCGGCATCGAGATCAATCCGAACACTGCTCAGGTGCAAACCTACGTCATCACGGCGAATACAGCGGATACGGTCACGGTGGACAGATCCGGCAAACCGGCGCTCACCGACGTGACCTCCATAGGCGACACCTACGCGGGTGTGTATCGTTTCGACAATGTGTACTTCCGGCGCGGCGGCTTCCTGGTGTTGGGTGATCGGCTCATTGTTGACGAGACGATGCGGATCGACGAATACGGCCGGTTAACACACTACGATGCCGGCACGAGTTGGGAGTCGCGGCTTGACCTGGATGTAGGCTTGCTCGAGATCACGGCAACGGGATCCGTGAATGTCGATCTCCGGGGCTATCTCGGCGGCAACCACAATGGCGCAGGGGGATCCGGGCGGACGTTGGGCAATGTGGACGGCGCAGCCTATCGTTCTGGCGGATCGTACGGCGGTATCGGCGGGCAGTACGACGGCACGACGAACGCGATCTACGGAAGCGTGACGACACCGCAGGCACTCGGATCAGGCGGCTCGAAAGGATACTATAGCGAAGCGGGGGGCGACGGCGGCGGCCGCGTATACATTGAAGCGGACACCCTTGTTGTCGACGGCGTGATATCGGCGAACGGCGGTTCGGGCGGCGGTTCGCAGGCGGGCAGCGGATCGGGCGGATCGCTTTACCTTGTTGTGGGCGAGCTGGCGGGCGCCGGCGCGATCCGCGCGAACGGCGGGGGCGGCGAGGTCGGCGGGGGCGGCGGGCGAATTGCCGTGCACTACGCTACATTCTCGGTTGACGCGTCCCAGCTCGAGGTCCTGGGTGGTCAGGGCAGCAGTCGCCAGGGCGGCAACGGTACCTTGTGCCTGATAGGGCCGGGGCAGACGTGGGGCGATCTTGTTATCGACGGGCTTGGCCAGAGCACGCCGAGTTCGTCGAGTCCGATTCCGGACGGCTACATTTTTGACAATATCAGGCTTCGGAACCAGGCGCGTGTTGTCGCCGATGCGCCTCTCCACGTAACCGGTGCCGTGGAGGTGCTCACCGGCAGCGTGCTGACGCACACCGTGGGCAAGGAAGCCGGCCTGCGAATCGAGGCAACGAGCGTCTTTGTGGACGGAACGAGCAGCATCGACGCATCATCGCGTGGCTATCCGGGCGCTCGTCGAGACGGCAATGCTGCGGACTATGGTTTGACGCTCGGGCGGTTGCCCGGAGCCGTCTACAGTGCCGGCGGCACGTATGCCGGTTACGGCGGCGTGTACGATGGAGCCGGTAGCAACAGGCCGTACGGCCATCCGGCCCAGGCGGTCTACTTGGGTTCCGGCGGTTCGAGGGGTTACTACAGCGAAGCAGGCGGCACCGGCGGCGGTCGTATCACGATCGTCGCCGAGGACTTCGTCAAGATCGACGGCGCCATCCGTGCCAACGGCGGCGGCGGAGATGGTTCGCATGCCGGCAGCGGTTCCGGTGGCTCGATTGATATCACGACGGGTGTGATTCGAGGTACAGGATGGATTATCGCCAACGGCGGTGTAGCGGAAGTAGGTGGCGGTGGCGGACGAATCGTCATCACAGCGAACGCGCCGGGCGGCGCTGGCGATGATTTGGCCGCCTTGCGCAACGCCACAGCCTTTGGTGGCCACGGATCGAGCCGGTGGGGCAGTGCCGGCACCGTGCTGTTCCGCGATTCGGTAGCCGATCCGGGCGTGCTGTACGTCGACGACGGTCTCGAGGACGCCACATCGAGCGTCTACACGCCGCTGACGCCGATCTGTTTCGGCACAGTCGCAGACGTCACCGACGATACGCTCACCACGGACGGCAAGGTACCGCTCATGCCTAATGGCCTCGTCGGCGTCGAGATCAATCCGAATATCGACCAGGACGCCACGTTCCTCATCGTCTCGAACACCGAAGACACCGTGACGGTTGACACCGGCGGCAAGGTGAGCCTGACCGCTGTGGCGGACGTTGGCGATACGTACGTCGGTGTGTACCGGTTCCGCGAGGTCCGATTCCGGCGTGGCGGATTCCTGGTTACGGGTGATCGCGTGGTGGTAGACGATGCCATGGTGATCGACGAATACGGCCGGGTGACGCACTTCGACGCAACGACGACATTCGAGTCTCGTCTGGATCTGACGGCGGGCGAACTGGTGGTTGCGGAAACCGGCTCGATCAATGTCAATATGCGCGGATATCTCGGCGGCAATCACAACGGGTCCGGCTCATCCGGCCGCACGCTTGGCAATATCGACGGATCGACGTTCCGTTCGGGCGGCTCGTATGGTGGACTTGGCGGAAGCTACGAGGCTGGCGTGCCGAACCCTGCGTGTGGCGACGCGCGGTTCCCGGCGGCGCTAGGCTCGGGTGGCTCGAGAGGATACTATAGCGAGCAAGGCGGTGACGGCGGCGGCTGGGCGATCCTGCGCGCCGGCACGCTGACGGTGGACGGTGTGATTGCGGCCAATGGCGGAACAGGCGGGGGAAGCCGGGCCGGGAGCGGTTCCGGCGGCACGATCCGTGTGGATACCGGCGTGTTGCGCGGAACCGGATCCATCCAAGCCAACGGCGGAGGTGGAGAAGTGGGCGGCGGCGGCGGCCGGATCGCCATCGACTATGCACTCCTCGGCGATCCCGGCGATGATCTCGAAGAGCTCTACAACATTGTTGCACTGGGCGGCCATGGCAGTTCCTCGTGGGGCAGCGCCGGAACCGTGGTGCTGCGGGGCCCGGGCCAGGCCTATGGCGATCTTTACATCGACGATGGCATGACGGACAACGGAGGTGTTCCGAACGCCACATCGAGCGCGTGGACGCCGCTCACACACATCGGATTCGGCGAGATTCAGGACCTGGCAGCCGATACGATCACGGTCGACGGCAAGGTTAGGATGCTCACCGAGGCCCTGATCGGACTCGATATCAATCCGAACATCGAGCAGGGCGTAGTCTACCGCATTGTGGCAAACACGCTGGACACGATCACCGTGGATACCGCCGGGAAGCCCGCCCTGACCGATGTCGCGGCCATCGGCAGCATGTACGTCGGCGTGCAGCAGTTCGACAACCTGACGTTCCGACGCGGCGGTTTCCTGGTCATCGGCGATCGACTCTTGGTTCGCGACACGATGAGCATTGGTGAGTATGGGCGCATGACGCACTACGACGCGACAACGGATTGGGAATCTCATCTTGAACTCACCGTCGGTACGCTGACGATCGACGTCACGGGGTCGATTAATCTCGACGGGCGCGGTTATCTCGGCGGTAACCACAATGGAAATGGGTCCTCCGGACTGACGTTGGGCAACGTCGCCGGTGCAACGTACCGCTCGGCCGGATCGTATGGAGGGTTCGGCGCGCAGTACGACGGCGCGACGAACGCCTTGTACGGCGACGAGTTCTATCCGGCGGCCCTCGGTTCCGGCGGCGCCAGAGGGTACTACGGCGAGCTGGGCGGCGATGGCGCCGGCTGGATACGGATTCATGCCGGTGCGCTGTGGATTGATGGCGCGATCACGGCCAATGGTACGTCGGGCGCCGGTAGTCGCGCTGGCGGCGGTTCCGGCGGCACGATCTACATCGAGGCGCCAAGCGTCGGCGGCTCGGGCGCGATCCATGCGGACGGCGGCGGCAATGAACTGGGTGGCGGCGGCGGACGCGTGGCCGTCTACTACGTGGCGGCCCAGAGCGATGTGACGGGTGTCGGCGCTACGGCGAGCGGCGGCGCCGGATCGACCGGTGGCGGCGGCGTCGGCACGGTGCACGTCGAGGCGGGTGACGTTGCGCCCCCGGTGTTCTGAGGCATTTCCATCAAGGAACCGAGTAGATGCGATTCACGACAATGCGATGGGCGCGCTGCGCGTGGGCGGTGCTGGGCGTTTCATTCCTGGTGTTGGCCACGGCGGCCACGGCGGAACTGGAGAGCGTTGCCGTGGGCGGCGAGATCCGCATACGGGGCAACTACTGGCTAAACAGCTTCAATTCCGGCTCGGCGCCGGGCCTTGTGGCCAACCGCGTGCGGTGGGGGGCGGCACCAGTGACGGGCCGGCCCATGGGCGATCTTTTCGGCGATGGCCGCGTGCGCAGCCACTTTGATTGGAGTGATGACGGCAACGACTACGCCGTGGTTGAGCAGCGCGTGCGCTTGTGCCTGCGCGCGGAGTTCACCGAGGATGTCGCGGCCTTGATCGAACTCGATGCCTTCGACATGTGGGGCGAAGACTTTCGATCGAACTACGTCACGGGCGTCGACGTGGCCGCACGATCCGACGATGACATCGAGGTGTTTCAAGCATACGTCGATATGTGCGACGTGTTCGGCGTACCGCTGCGCCTGCGCCTGGGCCGCCAGGAAATCGAGTGGGGCGACGGCTGGCTTCTCGGAGCCAACGCCGATTTCCCCGAAGCCACCGGGCTCTCGTTCGACGCTATCCGCGCGACGTATTCCGGCGATGCCTTCGAAATGGATGCGTTCCTGGGGAAGTTGGCCGAGCGGAGTCCTCTCGAACAGGACGGCGATACGGACCTCTACGGTCTGCGCGGCATGTGGCACGCCACAGACGCCCTCGACGTCGACCTGTTCTGGCTGTGGTTGCGCGACGCCTCGAGTGTCGCCGACACCGACGGTCCGCTCGTGGTCGAGTGGATGGAGGATCTGGTCGGGGTCGATGACTACGAGTGCACGAACCTGCACACCATCGGCCTACGCCTGAGCGGCATGGCCGGTGCCTTCGACTATGACGCCAAGGCCGCCTATCAGTTCGGCGATGCCGCCCACGTGGGTGCGTTGTTTGCGCCGTACACCTACGGCGACGACGACGCGGAGTACGACGCGTGGGCGGCCGATCTCGAGGCCGGCTACACCTTCGATGCCGCGTGGCGGCCGCGATGGGCTCTGGGCGCCGCATACGTGGACGGCGAGGACCGCCGCGATCTCTCGTTTGCCGAGTGGGCCAATCCGTTTGCGCCACTCTTGCCGGGCCGGGCGAGTGTTAGCTTCAACCGGTTGTTCACCAGTGTCTCGTACAGCCCGATTATCGACGAGATGGGCGAGTTGTCGAACTTCTGGAGCGTACGGACGGGCGTTCGCGTGACGCCTACGGAGAAGGTCGAGGCCGGCCTTGACGTGGCGTATTTCGGCGTGCTTGAAGCCTTCGACTCGCCGATTTCCCTGCGCGTAGGACCGGTACGCGTCGTGACGCGTACGCTGGTTTTCTGGACGCAGGAATCCGGAAGCGATATCGGCTGGCAGACGCACCTGTGGGCGAAGTATCGCTGGACGGACGATCTCGTGATATCCGCCGGCTGGGCGCGTCTGTTCACGGGTGACGCCCTTGAGGACGGCGCCTTCGTCGACCTGAACGGCCTCATGTACAACGGCGGCACCGATGACTGCGACGCGGATTACGTCTACGTCCAGTCAACCATCCGCTTCTGATGCCCCGAGCCTATTGTGCCGCGCGGTAGGCGAAAACGCGCGCGCCCGGTTTCTCACGGATCGCGATCTCGAAGCCTTCCCGCATGAGTTCCTGTCCGGTGTGTGTGGCGCTCTCGCCGGACTCGATGTTGGTCACGGAGTATTCGCGATCGGGATCGAGGCCGTGAAGCGGAAAGGCTGCCGCCACATACACGCTCTCCTCGCGGCGGAAAGCTTGTACCACGCCCTGGTCGTCTTGAGTGCGGTGGAATTGCCACGCCATCCACGCGTCCTTGGCGAGACTGTACGAAGTCAACGGATAGAAGTCGCCGTAGTAACAAGGCGAAATCGATCGCCACTGCTCGAAAAGCGCGCGCAACGTGGCGTAGTCGATGTCTTTCACGCGTAGGTCGAAACCGCAACTGACGCTTGGGCACGCATTGCTCCAGAAGGCGTAGGGCTCGACGGGCGACCAGCCGCCGCCGTAGTATCCTGCGTGGGCACTGGCCACGGTGCCGGTGCCGTGGAACGGAATCCAGAATGACAGTCCGTAGGTCATGTCTTGGTGGCCGATCGGTTCGAAGGCGTAGTCACTCCGCCACAGCGGCACGGCACGGCGCATGGTTTCGAGGTCGTTGCGGCGTCCTCCTGAGGCGCATGAGTCGATGAGCATGTCGGGGTGGCGGCGGCGGAGTTCGTCCCAATAGGCCAGGTAGCCGGTGATGTGTTTAATCTCGGTGATGCCCTGGCGATCCTCGGCGTCGTTGCCGCGCCACAAATCGAGGGGATCCATGTTGAAGTCCTGTCGGTAGAGGTCGATGCCTTGCGTGGTCAAGAGACCGTCGATGTGCTCGACCAGCCACGCCCAGGCCTCGGGGTTGCCGAGGTTCAGTAGCCCGCCGCCGGCGCCGCCCAGGATCCACTCCGGATGGTTCTGCGTGAGCCACGTGTCCGCTGCTACGCGCTCCGGTTCGAACCACACGAGGATCTTAAGGCCTTTCGCGTGCGCGTGATCGCTGATGGGCCTCAGGCCCTCCGGAAACCGCCGCGTATCGACCTCCCACGTGCCGACCTGCGGCCATCCTTTCTCCTGGACGTACCAGCCAGCGTCCATCCACCAATAGTCGAGGCGGATGCCTTCCTCGATGTAGCGATCGATGAACATGATCTGCGAGGCCGTGTCGGCTTTGATCATCTCCTCATAGGCCCTCGAACTCGATGCGAGCACCTGAGGCGTTGGCAGTGCGCCGCCGGGTCTTGGCATGCTGTGCGCCATCATCCAGCGACGCCAGATGTTCTGGGCGCGCAGGCGATCTCCTTTCCAGAACTGGAGCACCGTGAGCGGCGTCCGCACCTCTTCGCCGGGCAGAAGCTTGAAGTGCGTGAGTTCCTGTCCTGCGGCAATCTGCAGGCCTTTGGCATCATCGCGCACGAACTCGGCGGCCCATTGCCCGGGCCAACCTACGACTAGGATGAGTCCGTCGCCGCAGGTCGACTCGATGTTGAAATACGGCATCAGACCGTTTGTGCCGCGGCCGCCGGACGATGTGAGACGTTCCGTCGTGTTCGCGGCGAGCGGCGTCTCGAGCGGCTCATAATCGCTCGCGCTGCAGATGCTTCCCCGAGGGTGGTGGAGTGTGTACTCTCCGAGATCGCCGCGCTCCATGTGCAGGTCCACGCACCGGATGGCTTCGATGATGGGTGTGTCCATGTCGTTTTCGTTCTTGAAGGACAGCGTCCACTCGACGGTTGGGAAGTCCGTGTACTCGACAGCGTCGCATCGGACCACTAACGCTGTGACCGGATCGCGGAACGTCATGCGGTGGGCGATGCGGTTTTGATCGAGGGTTTCGGACTGTGCCTCGACCTTCCAGGACGGTAGGAGATCGGCGAAGGGCTGGCCATCATACGTGAACGAGAAAGGATACCGATCCGGTTCCAAGATGGCTGGGCCTCCGGCCAAGGGCAACTCGTCCAGCCAGATGGTGCTACCGTCGGCCAACTCGATGCGCGCCTCGGCCCAATCCGCCTGATCGCATCCGATACCGTCGCCACTGTCCGACACTTCGAGCACAAACTCGGCGGCGGCATCCAGCGGCACATCGAAGGGCACGCCGAGATCGCCGCCATGCATGACCTCCGAACGAAAGCGCTCTTGTCCATGGACCTGGACGGATAGAACGATGGAGCCCCGGCCCCCCGATGTGAGCGGATTGTTGTCGAGCCCCGCGACGGCGTGGAACGCGGCGCCCGGTCCGGGCAGGCGGATGATAATCCGGCTGGGCGCGTGGCAGAACAGACCGCGCGCGAAGACCTGTTCGCCGAGTTGGAGCGGCCGACCTTGGAAGGCATTCTTCATTACTGCGTCGTGATTGTATTCGACCTCGATGCCGGGCGTTGGCGCGGGCGTTGGCCCTGTCTTGAGGAGCGTTGTCTGAGTCCATTGACGGGCTGTTGCGAGTTCATCTGCATTGGGCGCGACGGCCCAACTCGAGCGGTGAATGAGCAGCACGGCCAACACCGTGGTGACAAGAATGATCTCGATGCGCATGAAGACTCCCTTTCACAGTGATTAGAGGCACCCACACCGAGCGCAGTATACCACCGCCGCGCGAAGGCGCGTCACCTACTCGGTTGGCTTCCATTCGGCGCGCCGCCGGCCTGTCCGTTTGATGTCTTCGCGCAGTCGGCGACGTGTGGCTTCGTCCACGCGCGCATAGCTCGGCTCCGACATACCTTGGATTCTGACCGGCGCCGGGCGATCCTGTTGCCACGCCTCGATCCGGTTTGCGTAGTCCGCGACCAGTTCGGCCTTGGACGGATCCTTCGCGAGGTCGTGCAATTCCTTCGGATCGTTCCGCATGTCGTAGAGCTCGCGGGTGTCGCCGTCGACGATCAGCTTGTAGTCGCTCGTTCGAAGCATCGCGCCCTTCTGGCTGGCAAAACACCGGTTCTTCCAGTTGTTGTCGAGGCCCTGGGCCAGTTGCAGGAGGCTCTTGCCTTGGACGCCCTGTTCCGGAACCGGGAGGCCGGCCATTTCGAGCAGCGTCGGCATCACGTCCACGCTCTCGACGCCCTCATCGATGACGCGGCCGGTGTTGAATTTCGCGGCGTAGGCGGCGTTCTTCGGCGCGCGCATGAGATGCGGTACATGGGATGAGCCTTCGTACATGATGCCTTTGAACATCCGGCCGCGGTCGCCCAGCATGTTCCCGTGATCCGCTGTGAACACGACAATGGTGTTGTCGGCCATGCCGAGGCTGTCGAGTTCGCTGAGGATGCGGCCGACGTTGTCGTCGACGTTGGTGCAGTGGCCGAAGTACTGCGCGGACACGGCCCTGAGGAGATCCTCGTCCGCAATCATGTGGCGTTGTTCCATGCCTTTGAGCCGGGCGCGTGCAGCGACGTTCTCCGGCGGAATGGGCGGCACCGCAAAGCTCTTCGGATCGTACATCGAGTAATAGGGCTCCGGCGCGGTGTACGGACTGTGCGGGATGAGGAAGCTCGTGAAGAGAAACCACGGCTTCTCGGCGCCTTGGCGCGAGCGCAAGAAGTCGACGGCGCGATCCGCTATCCAGTAGCTCATGAAATCCTCTTTGGGATAGGCGAACTGGCCTACGTCGACACCGAGCGGATCCTCCGGCCACGGACATGTGCCCGGCTTCTGAGGAAAGGGCGTCTTGGCCCCGTGTTTCTTGAAGAGGAACTCGCGGTAGTTCTCAAGCTTACGTGGCCCTTCGTTGGCGTACGACCAGAACTGATCGAAGTCGTAGTCCGGCCCCTCAGGATGAAAATGAAGCTTGCCGCTGATGGCCGTCGTGTAGTCGTAGTGCTTCAGAATGGAGGTGATGAGAATCTCGCCATCGTTGGCGGGGAGGCCGTTCTGGGTGACGCCGTGGACGTGTGCGTAGCGACCAGTGAAGAGCGAGCGGCGGGCGGGGCAGCAGACGGGCGCCACCGAATACGAATTGGCGAAACGGAGGCCTTGCTGCGCGAGGCGATCCAGGTTCGGCGTCTTCACGACGGGATGGCCGGCGCAACCGAGGCAATCCCAGCGCATTTCGTCAACCATGAGAAACAGAATATTCGGATGTGTCGCCGCCGGCGGCCTGGCCGCGACCTCGGCCGAGGCACGAATTCCCACAGCCAATCCGGCCATGGCGCCTGCCGAGGTCCGGATCATCTCGCGTCGTGTGAGCAGAGCGGGCATGGACGGACCTCCTTGCGTTAACCGCCGGCGTTAGGATAGCACGGCATCGATTCTCCAGTCAGCGGCGCGAGTCGGCTCGAGATCGCGCTCTACTTGGCCGGCGCCGCGTAATCCGGATTGGGCCTTGGCACCTTCGCGCCTGTTGCCTCGATCCATTCGGAGAGGCGTCCATCCAGTTCGCGGACCCTGTCCGGTAGGCTCTCCGAGCGTTCGTTTGTTTCCGAGAGATCTTCCTTGAGGTTGAACAACTCGAAGGGCTTGCCGTCGTATCGCCGGATGAGTTTCCAGTCGCCCGCGCGAATGATGCTGTACGGCACGACGTCCTCTCCGCGATAGTGAGGGAAGTGCCAGAAGATGGCGTCGCGATCGAGGTCGTCCGTCTGCCGCAGCAACGGCATCAGGCTCACGCCGTCGATGGCGCGATCCGTCGGCAACGCGATGCCCACTGCTTCGCAGATCGTCGGGAAGTAGTCGATGCTCGATACGGGCGTGTCGCACGTGGTTCCGGCCGCCACGACACGCGGCCAGCGGACGATTACCGGCTCGCGGATGCCGCCTTCGTACGGATAGCCCTTTCCGGAACGCAACGGCGCGTTGTCGGTCTTCGGCAGAAGGCCGCCGTTATCCGATGTGAAGATAACGATGGAGTTTCCGTCGATCTTGAGTTCCTCGAGCGCAGCCATAATACGGCCGACGGCCTCGTCCACGCTCTCGACCATGGCCGCGTACGCCGGGTCCTTCTGGTTTGTGGGCGGCTTGGCCTTGTACTTCTCGACGAGGTCCGGCCTGCCCTGGATGGGCGCGTGCACGGCGTAGTGGGCCATGTAGAGGAAGAAGGGCGCGCTGTGGTGTCCGCGGATGAACCGAACGGCCTCGTCGGCCTCGCGATCCGTGAGGTACTCGCCCTCCTTTCGCGGCGGCAGTGTGGGAATGCCTTCAAGACCCTTCCTCGCGTAGGGATCGAAGTAACTCGGCGGCTGGCCGAAATCGCAGCCGCCGATGTTGCAGTCGAAGCCTTGCTTGTCCGGGTACTGCGGCGCGTCGCCGAGATGCCATTTGCCGACGTGGCACGTCGCATATCCGGCAGGCTTGAGGATCTCGGCGAGCGTGATCTCGCTCAGTTCGAGCCAATAGGCGTTCCGTGGACACAGGACTCTCTTGTCCTTGTCGCTCTCGTACTCATCCGGGTTTGGGGCTGGTCTTGGCGGATTGCCTCGCTGCGGTTCGGGACGTATCCAGTCGGTGACGCCAAGGCGCGCCGGATAGCGGCCGGTCATGATGGAGGCGCGCGTCGGCGAACATACGGCGCAGGCCGCGTAGCCGTTGGTGAATCGCATGCCTTGTGCGGCAAGGCGATCGATGTTCGGCGTTTCGTAGTAACGACTACCGTAGCATCCGGTGTCGGCCCAGCCCATATCATCCACGAGGATGATGATGACGTTGGGGCGGGCACTGGTTTCCGCCGCGCGAACCGTCCACGGCATGCCGGCCGCTGCGGCACCGACGCCTACGCTCCTCAAGAAACATCTGCGGCTGATCGGTTGCATTTGCCTGCCCTCCGATTACTGGTTCCGTACCTCGGCGGCCCATGCCTCGTGCAACGTGGCGAGTCGCTCGACGATATCCGGATGCCGATCGGCGAGATTCTTCGTCTCGGTGATGTCCTCGGCGAAGTTGCTGAGGAACAGCTTCTCGGCCGGTAGCGTCGTTTCCTCGTATGGCGTCTCGGGCCCGTTGGCGACGAGTTTCCAGTTGCCTTCGCGCACCGCCCACTGCCTGTCACGCTCCCAATGGACCGCGTCGTGCGGTGACGGCGCAGAGGCGTTCTCGATAGCCGTCGAGAGATCCTTGCCGTCAATCGGGCAATCAGGCAGCGCTACGCCGCAGTAGTGTGCAATGGTCGGAAGCCAGTCCATGGACATGCCGAGTTGGTCGCGGGTCTCGCCTTCCGGAATGTGTCCGGGCCACGAGACGATGCAGGGAACGCGGATGCCGCCTTCCCACAGTGTGAACTTGTGTCCGCGATACGGCCCGGCATTCCCGCCGCCGAAGAAGGTGCGCTCTTCCACGGAATGGCCGTGATCGCTCAGGAAGATGATCACCGTGTCGTCACGCAGGCCGAGTTCTTCAAGCTTGGCTACGACTTGGCCAATCTTCTCGTCGAGCGTGGTCACAAAGGCGGCGTACATACTGCGCGGCTCTTCGGTATCCGTGTATAGGATGCGTGCCGATTCCTGGGCCTGGAGCGGGTAGTGCGGCAGGTTGAAGGGCAGGTAGAGGAAAAAGGGCTCCTCGCGGTGGGTTTCGAGGAACCGGTGGGCCTCGCGGACGACGAGATCCGGAAAGTACCGGCCGTCTTCGTGGTGTCGTTCATCATTTCGCCAGAGATCGTGTCGGTTCGGCCCGCTCCAGTAGAAGAAGTGCGAGTAGTTGTCGATGCAACCGACCTTGTGGCCGAAGAACTCGTCGAAACCTTGTTTCAACGGACTCATTTCGGGCAACTCGCCGAGGTGCCACTTGCCGAAGATGGCGGTTGGATATCCGGCGGCCTTGAGCATTTCGGCGATGGTTGTTTGCTCGGGCGGAAGGCCTGTCTGGCCCCCGCAGTTGCCCGGCACGCCGGCGCGTTGAGGATACCGGCCGGTGAGCAGGCACGCGCGCGACGGCGAGCAGACGGGTGCGCCAACGTAGAACTGCGAGAAACGCACGCCTCGCCGCGCAAGCGCGTCCATGTTCGGCGTATGGAGATCCTCCGAGCCGTAGCAGTTGGCGTCGAGGGCGCCTTGGTCGTCGGTGAAAATCAGGACCACGTTGGGCTTTCGACTTTGCGCCGTGCCGGTGGCTGCAGGCAGCGTCGTTGCCAGGGCGCCCATACCAAGCGTCTTGAGGAAACGACGACGGTTCAGGGGAGTATTCATGCACACCTTCTCCTTACTCCTTTGCCTGCGGCTCGATGAATCCGAGCGAGGCCAGGAAATCATCCGAGGCTTTGATCGTCGTGTCGAAGTGAGGGCGGCTCCTCGAACAGTTGAAGAAGCCGTGTTTCTCGCCTTCGAAAGGCACTAATGTACACGCGTTACCGGCCTCCTTCATGAGCCGTGTGAAACGCTCGACGTTCTCGAAGGGCACGGTGGTGTCGGCCGTGCCGTGAAAGATGATGGTGGGTGGGATGCCCGGTTTGACATGATGTGCTGGCGAGAAGGCTTCGGTCTGATCGCCCAGGCGCTCATGGCCGTAGCCGCCGGGCGTCGTGTCGATCACCGGATTGAACAGGACCAGCGCATCGGGCCGGCAATTCACGGCGGTGTCCTCGCCCTCCTCGTTGAAACCGTCGAGTGTGGCCGTGGAGGCCGCCACATGGCCACCGGCCGAACCGCCGGCCGCAACGATCCGCTTGGGGTCCACGCCGAGTTCGTCGGCGTGCGATCGAATCCACCGCATGGCCGACTTCCCGTCTTGCACGCACGCGAAAGGCGGCGTGCCATGGATCTTCTGCACGCGATACTCGGCACACGCGGCCACCATGCCTCGGCGCGCGAAATGGCGCGCGTGTTCATAGAACTGACTCGGTTGGCCGCCCATCCAGCCGCCGCCGAAGAAGAAGAGGATACACGGCCGTTTCGGAGCGCCGGCAGGATCGGCCCTTTCCGGTTCGAACACGTGCAACTTGAGCGTTCCATCGCCCATCGTTTTGTACGTTAGCAGTCTTGGCTCCTGCACCGCGTCGTCGGCATGAGGCGCCGACACCAAGGCCAGCAGGATAGCCACGCCAAACACTGCTGCGGCGATTTGACGTCGTGTCATCTCAGCACGTTCCGATCAGCCACCTTGGGTGGCGAGTTGCACCTTGCCCGGAGGGCGCGTGTTTGCTTTCAGTTCGCGATCGAAGTTCTCGGCCATGCTTTTTAGCCGCTCGACAACATCGGGATGCTCGGCGGCGACATCCTTCTCCTCTCCGATATCGCGTTCGAGATCGAACAGCGCTAGCTCGATGCGTTTCTGGTCGTACACACCCGGATCGCCGCCATGTCCGGCCTCGGTCAGGCTGCGGTAGGCGTGAGGTAGATGAAGCTTCCACCAGCCGCTTCGCACGGCCTCGAGCGCGTTGCCACGATAGAAGAAGAAGGCGTCGTGCGGATTCTTGGCGCCGGGCTGGCCGGATATGAGCGGCCAGATATCCTTGCCGTCGATGACGCGATCCTGGGGCATTTGGGCGCCGGCGAGATGGGCGAAGGTCGGATACAGATCGATCATGGCGCACATCTCACGGCATACGGTGCCCGCCGGAATGCGGCCCGGCCACCGCATGATGCAGGGCTCGCGCTGGCCGCCGTCGAAGGTCGTCCCTTTACCTTCGCGAAGGGGTCTGGCCGATCCGGCGTGGTCGCCGTAACTCAACCACGGGCCGTTGTCCGAGCTGTAGACGACGAGCGTGTCTTCGTCGAGACCGAGTTCCTTGAGCGTGGACAGGATCTCGCCGACGGACCAGTCGACCTCCATGACCACATCGCCGAAGAGGCCTCGTTTCGACTTGCCACGGAACCGATCGGACACGTGGAGTGGAACGTGGACCATGCTGTGCGGCACGTAGAGAAAGAAGGGTCGATCCTTGTTATTCCGGATGAACGTGACGGCACGTTCCGTGTACCACCGCGTCAGTTGATTCTGATCCGGATCGAGTTCAATGATTTCATTGCCTTCGATGAGCGGCAGCTCCGGATAGTCCTTGTTTGTGGGATGCTTCGGCCACATGTCGTTCGAATATGGAAGGCCGAAATACTCGTCGAAACCGTGATGCGTCGGCAAGAACTGCGGCTGCGATCCGAGGTGCCACTTGCCGAAACACGCCGTGGCGTATCCTTCGGCCTTCAGGAGTTCCGCCAGCGTCACTTCGTCGCTGTTGATGCCGATGTCGGCTTTCGGCCCGAGCACGTTCGGCAGACTCACGCGGCACGGATAGCAGCCGGTCATCAACGCGGCGCGTGATGGCGTGCATGAGGGCGCGGCCGAGTAGAAGTCCGTGAACCGAACGCCTTCGGCCGCCATACGATCTAGGTTCGGCGTCTCGATGAGTTCCGCGTCGTAGCAGCCGATGTCTGCGTAACCTTGATCGTCCGCGAAAATAATGACGAGATTCGGCTTCCTCGCGTCTTCGGCGTGTATGGTTCCGCCGAAGGCGGTCATGGCCGTTCCCAATCCTACGGCCTTGAGAAACTGGCGGCGTGACGGGCCGATGGGTCGGCTAGGCATTAGATCACCTCCATCGTTGGGCGAGGCGTTCCTCGCTCAGTTCCAGGATTTCTCGCGGACGGCGATCAACTCGGGATACTGCTCGTCGGAATCGCCGAATTCATTCTTGAGGCGCAGCAGCTCCGCTTTGAGATCACGCGCGACGTCGGCATAGGCCGGGTCGCCGTAGACGCTGTTCATCTCGTAGGGATCCTTCTCGATGTCGAACAGTTCCCATTCCGGTTCGGTGGGCGCGAACTGCTGGGAACCGGCCATGCCGAGAGGGAGGCCGTAGTAGAAGATGAGCTTGTGCCGCTTCGTGCGGACACCGTAGTGCGCGGGGACGGCGTGATGCGCCATGTGCATCCAGTAGCGGTAGTACATGGTTGAACGCCAGTCGCTCGGTGTCTCGCCGCGCAGGTTCGCGCGGAAACTGCGGCCCTGCATTTCGCCCGGTGCAGCCATGCCGGCGAAGTCGAGGAAGGTGGGTGCGAAATCGGCGTTGATCACGATGTCGTCGCCTACCGAGCCCTGCTTGATCTCGCGCGGATAACGCACCAAGAACGGCATCCGGAGGGATTCCTCGTACATGAACCGTTTGTCGTAGTAGCCGTGCTCGCCGAGGAAGAAGCCTTGGTCGGACGTATAGATGACCACCGTGTCGCCGGCCAGGTTCTGCTCGTCGAGGAAATCGAGGATGCGGCCGACATTCTCGTCGACGCCGGCGATACAGCGCAGGTAGTCCCTAATGTAGTGCTGGTAAGCCCATTTCCGGAGCGCCTCGCGGTCGAGATCCTTGGGGATCGGCCGCTTCACATCGGTCTCCTGCATGTCCTCGCCGACCTTGAGCTTGGCGTGGGCGGCCGCCTTCGAGCGGTTTCGGTAGTCGTCGAGGAGGTTGTTCGGCTCCGGCATGGCGGTGTCCTCCAACAGTCGCGCGAAGCGTTCGGCCGGCTGCCATGGGCGGTGGGGCGCCTTGAAATGACACATCAGGAAGAACGGCTTGTCGGCGTTGCGGTTCTTGATCCAGTCGATCGACAGGTTGGTGATCACATCCGTCGAATGGCCTTTGTGGATCTCGCTCTTGTCTTTCCCGATTTCCCTCATGATGGGATCGTGGTAGCGGCCTTGGCCCGGCAGCACGTTCCAGTAGTCGAATCCGCTTGGATCGGTCTGTAGATGCCACTTGCCAATGATGGCTGTTTGGTAGCCGCCGCGCTGGAGCGCCTTTGCGACGTGTGCATGCGCCGGGTCGAGGGCGTCGGCCAAGGTATACACACCGTTGCGTTGGCTGTACTGGCCGGTCAGGATGCAGGCGCGGCTCGGCGCGCAGATCGAGTTCGTACAGAAGCAGTTATCGAGGCGCATGCCGCCGGCGGCGATGCGGTCGATGTTCGGCGTCGGTGCTACGTCGGCCAGGATGCCGCCGTAGCAACTGATCGCGTTGGCGGCGTGATCGTCGGCCATCATGTAGAGGATATTCGGCCGTTTCGTGGTGCCGACGCCGTTTTGGGACGAAGCGGTGTGCGCGGTCAAGGTCAGCGATGCCACGCCCATTCCCAATTGGTGCAGGAAGCTCCGTCGTGTCATCCCTTCTTTCCTCCGGAGGCCTCTTTTGGGCGCCTCTTGTCGTCTCGGCCGTATCCCTTGGTGTAGTCCCGTCGGCATCGTGCCTCGGCTTCATCCGGGTCTTCGCCCAATTCGAGAACCAGCGCGGCGTGCATGGCGGCGACGCGATCCGCGAATTGGGGATCCGTCGCCAGATTGTTAAATTCGCCCGGATCGGCTTCCATGTCATATAGCTCGCGTTGAGCGGCGTGGCTGGCGTCCGGCGCCGTGTGGTAGACATACTTGAACTGAGCTGCCCGGAGCATCGCATATCCGGATGCGATGTTGTGCGCGTAATACTCGCTCACGGCCATGTCCTTCCACGAGGCCGAGGCGTCATCGAGCCAGGCGAGCATCGAGTCGCCGTCCCAATCCTCGGGCGCGTGGCCGCCGCCGAGCTCGACGATGGTTTGCACGACGTCAACCATCGAGCACGCGCCCCGCCGGTGCTGGCCGCCGCCCCAGCGTTTGGGCCAGCGCATGATCAGCGGAATGCGCGCCGCGGAATCATACAGGCAGTTCTTCCACCAGAGCCCGTGCTCACCCATGTTTTCGCCGTGGTCCGTTGTGTAGAGGATGACGGTATTGTCGGCCATGGGGCTTTGTGCTAACGCGGCGAGCACCTTGCCGACTTCATTGTCCAGCCACTGCGTGAGGCCGTAGTAGAGTTCGCGTCCTTTCCGAACGATGTCGTGCGGCACGTCCTCGACGTTGAATCCGATTCGGAGGTGTTTGTAGTTGAGCGGCAGGCGGTCGAGGAAACCGTCCGGAATGGTTGGCATCGGCACGTTGCCTTTGTACGCGTCCCAGTACTCCTCCGGCACGATGAGCGGGAAGTGCGGGGCGAGGTAGCCGGCCACCATGAAGAACGGCTTGTCGGACGCTGTATGGCTCTTGATGAACTCGACGGTCCCGGCCGTGACGGCGCGATCGTGGTCGAGCACATGGGAGTGTTCGCCCGGATGGAAGTCGTCGAACCGATCCGAGATTCCCGGCGTCGGTTCGAGATCGTCCGCGGCTCGACGCCCACCGTGACCGGTCTTGAAACTTGCGTTCATGTTGCCGCCGACCTCGCGGAAACCGTAGCGTCGCGTCGAATCGTAGTGCATTTTGCCGCAGAGGACCGAGTCGTAGCCTGCGGCAGTCATGACACGAGCCACCGATGGATAGTCGTCGCTCGGGAGCCAGCAATCGTTGTTCCACGCGCCGGTGCGCGAGATGTACTTGCCCGCCGTGAAGGTCATCCGCGAAGGGACACATAGCGGCGAGTTGCAGTAGCAGTTCTGGAAGCAGACGCCTTCTGCGGCGAGTGTGTCCAGGTGTGGCGTGCGGATGATCGCGTTGCCGTTGCACCCGAGGACACTCGCGTTGTGTTCATCGGACATGATGACAAGGATATTGGGCCGGCCCGAGATCGAGGTTTCGGCGCCGGCGATGGTGGCCGCCAGGGTTGTGGCGCCCACGGTTCGCATGAAGTCACGTCGTGTGAGTCGTCGCGCAGGCATAGATCGCTCCCCGTCCTTCCGGTTTGTTCAGAGCCATTCGGCCGGTGTACACGGATCGTCGACATCCGCCATCCATCGGCGCAAGAGCGCCGTTGTCGATGCTTCGTGCTGCGCATACTCGGAGACGCCGGCCAGGTTGCGCAGTTCCCAGGGGTCTTCCTTGATGTTAAACATCTGCGTCGTCTTTGTGCCGGCCACGTTGTACTTCAGAAGCTTCCACTCGCCCGTGCGGACGCCGCGCTGCACGTCGCAGTAGGCGAAGAAGAGCGAGTCGCGAACGCACCCCTTCAAGTCGGCGAACAGTGGATACAGGCTTTTCCCGTCGACAGATGCGGGAATCGCGAGGCCGAGCCGATCACAGAGTGTTGGGAAGATATCCAGGAGATAGCACAAGGCGTCCGAGACCTGGCCCTGCGGAATGCCGGGGCCACAGAAGATGAGCGGCACGCGGACGCTGTGATCGTAGAGGCTTTGCTTGCCGAGGAGGCCGTGTTGGCCTACGGCGAGGCCGTTGTCGCCCGCGAAGACGATGAGGGTGTTGTCGGCCTGGCCGGTGGCGTCGAGTGCATCGAGGACGCGGCCGATCTGAGCATCGAGGTGGGTGATCATCGCATAGTAGGCCGCGATGTGCTGGCGAACGACGTCCGGCGTGCGCGGGAACGGCGCGAGCTTTTCATCGCGTATGCGCAACTCACCGTTGTCGAAGGGATGCTCCGGCATGAAGTTCTCGGGCAGCTCGATGGCGTCGGGCGGATACATGTCCGCATATGCCTTCGGTGCCATGCGTGGATCGTGAGGCGCGGTGTACGACACGTACGCGAAGAAGGGGCCTTTGCCGGCTTGGCCTTCGATGAACGCTATGGCCGCGTCGCTGAACACCTCGCTCGAGAAACCCTCCGCCGGATAGCGTTCTTCCTTCGGATACGCTCCGGTCGGATCGTAGTGGGAGACAGGCAGATGGAGATGGTCCGACATCCCGCCGAAGAAGATCTTCGCGCCGGATGCGAAGGCACGATTGAAGGCCGCCGGGCCGTTATGCCACTTGCCAATGCCAAAAGTGGTGTATCCGTTCGCCCTCAGCAGCTCGGGCAGCATCGTGTGCTCTTCCGGGATGCCTTCGCCTTTGCCCTGAATATGGAAAAGCGTTCGGCCGGTCATCAGCATAGCGCGGCTAGGCATGCACACGGCGCCGGACATCGATCCCATGATGTGGGCGTGCGTGAATACGGTGCCGTTCCGGACGAGGCGATCCATGTTTGGCGTTTTGATGGCGGGATTATTGAGGGCGCCCAAGGTATTGAAGCGCTGGTCGTCCGTGAAGAGAAACAGGATGTTGGGCTTCGCCTTTGTATGCGTCTGGGTTGATGTCAGGCGCGGGACGAGTCCGGCAGCAGAGGCCATGCCGAGTGTCCGAAGGAAATGCCGGCGTGTCATGTTGGAATCATTCCTTCCTCCGTGTTCGCGTGTGTGGGCTCGCCCGATCCCAGCGCTATTCTGAGGAAGAAGGGACCTCAGATCAAGAGGAGGTTTCAGAGTCCGTCGGCCGGGATATCGAGCTCGACAGGAATGAGGAAGTGGTCCGGTTCGGGGGTCTTGCCCGCGGCTAGCTCTTTCAGCATCCGGCCGATGATTTCGCCTTGCGTCCTGGCGTCTGCGGCAGCTCGCGCGTAGGGGAATCTGGGGCGCTTGCCTCGGGCGGCGAAGTAGTCGGCCATGACGATCAGAACGTCGTTCGGTACACGCAGGCCCACCGCTTCGGCCGCGCGCGCTGCGAGATCGGCCAGTACCGAAGAACGACAGATCAGCGCGGTCGGCGCGTCGGGTGCCGACAAGGTCACTTGCAGGGCGTCAGCCACCACGCCCGATTCGCAGGGCAGGCTTCGAATGGATGCCGCCCCTTGGGAGATCTGGGCGCAACGGAGGGCTTCCTGAATGCCATCCATGAACAGGTTGTCGCCATAGTCCCAGATCTCGCGCATGAGTACCATGACGCGTTGATGGCCCTGCCCAACTACATACTCCGTCAGAATGCGGCCAACCGTCCGCTGATCGCGATCCACCCACGGCAATCCACCGGCTTCAGGGCAGACGCTGCCACACACGACCGCGGGCACCCGGCGTTGCTGGAAGAACCGCTGCACCTCGATCAAACCCACGAAGAGAATCACGCCGGACGGCGAAAGGCCGCTCTTCCAAGCCTCCTCAAGCAAGCGGCAGTAATTCAGCGGTTCGACGCTCGGGAGAAACGAGTACTGAATGGCGTTGTGGGGGAATCGGTGGTGGACACCGTTCATGAGGTGTTCGAGAAACGACTGGGCACAGGCGAAGAACGGACGGTGCAGGACGAAGTTCACGCACTCGATCCGGTTGCCGTCGTAGCGCGGCGCTTTTGTGCCCACAAAGGTTCCGGCCCCATGCTTCAGCACGAGTACATCGCGGTCGGCCAGCTCGTGCATGGCGCGGTTGGCCGTCATCGGGCTGACACCGAGCATCTCCGCAGCTTCGCGAGCCGTCAGGTATCGGTCGCCCGGGTGCAAGCCACGGCTTCGGATATTCTGTTCGATGATCGCGGCCAACTCCGAGCATTTGCCAGCCATGGGGTACCTTTTCCCTCGCAAGGACTCCGTGCACGTCGGGCTCGACACCGTGTTCAAGCAAATAGCAGAAGGTATGATAGCCGAAACCCCGGTCCGGGTGCAAAAGCTTTTTTCTGCACTAGGAGTCCATGGCCGTGATGTTTGCCCCCCATCTAGTGCCTTGGCCTTCCGAATACCCTCGACGACCGAGCGTTTCGATGTAGAAACACGGTCCGTCGGTTTGCCTTTGATGGTGCGGTGTGATTCAATGAGCCGTTCTCGGGGGTGCGGCCTGTCGGCCCCCTATTGCCTTCTGCCGCTATGGAGGAGCGCCATACTATGCCAAGTTGCCGCGATCGCGTCTTGAGTGCATTGTCTTTCGAGGAAACGGCGGCCGTTCCGATGGATCTGGCCGGCATGCCCTCGACCGGTGTCAGTTGTTTCGCCTATGCGGATCTTGTCCGTGCGCTGGGTCTTCCTCCTCGGCCGCCACGAGTCTACGATACGGGCCAGATGTTGGCGTTGCCCGAGGTAGATGTCCTTGACGCCCTGGGCTGTGATGTGGTCACCCTCGGAATGGACATGACCAACGCCTTTGACCAACCCGAGCTGTGGAAGCCTTACGATTTCGGTGGCCGTCTGCCGGCGCTCGTCCGGGATCCGAACATGTTTCGGGCGCTGGACGATGGCACGGTCGTTCAGCCGGCTTCGGGTACGCGCATGCCGCCGATGTCGCACGTGTTTGAGGGCGAACACGGTGGCCAGCCACTCGATTTTGGAGGCGACTTGCCCAAACCCGACCTTCGTCAATTGCGAGAGGTCCTTGAGCGACAACGGCTCAAGGATAGCGACATTCGAAAGACCCGCGAGTTCTTCGAGCAGGTGCGGAACTCCACGGATCGCGCCATCCTCTTTTGCGGGCCGGGCGCCGGCATCGCCATTGCGGGTTTCGGCGGCATGGCCGTGTTTCCGCTTCTATGTCTCACGGAGCCGGGTTTTGTGGCCGAACTTCACGACCTCATCATTTCCTATGCCGTCGAGAAGGTCGAGGCGCTTCTCGTCGAGGTGCATCCGTACATCGATGTCTACCAGTGCAGTTCCGATGATTGGGGCACGCAGAATCAGACCATCGCGTCGCCGGATATGTATCGCGATCTCTTCTTGCCGTACTACCGACGATTCACCGACGCGATTCATCGCGCAGCCCCGGGTGTAAAGACCTTCCTCCATTCCTGTGGCGCCGTGTACGACCTTATGGACCTGATCGTCGAGAGTGGATTCGATGTGCTCAATCCGGTGCAGTGGACCGCCGGTGGGCACTCGTATACGGAGTGGAAGGATAGGTCGCGCGGCCGCCTCGCGCTGTGGGGCGGCGGCGTGAACACGCAGCAGACTCTTCCCCTCGGCGTGGTCGAGGACATCGAGCGCGAGGTGGATGCCATTGTTCGATACATGCGCGAGGATGGCGGATACGTGTTCAACGCCATCCACAATCTGCTTGCAGAGATCTCGGGCGAGAAGATCGTGGCCCTGTATCGCGCCGCAGCGGCCGTTGGACGGTGATCGCGATCAGCACAAGGGAAGGAACAGGCTCATGGCTCACGCAGTCGCATGCTTCATGCTCGGGATCGCAACGACGTGGCTGCTCGGAGGGGCGTCCCCTTCGCCCGAGGAGTCGCTGTCTCCCGTTCCCTTTTCCGGCGTCAAGTCGGACTGGAACGGTTACGATCGGTATGAGTTCACGTTCGACGGGCGGACATGCTACGTGGTCACGCCCCAGCGTGTCGCCCCGGGCATGCCCTGGATCTGGCGGGCCCGATTCTGGGGCCATGAGCCGCAGACGGATCTGGCCCTGCTCGAGCGCGGCTTCCACCTTGTCTACATCGATGTTGCCGGGATGTTCGGCAGCCCGAGGGCCGTGGCGCATTGGAACGCGTTTTACGACTACCTGACGAAGGAACACGGACTTGCCGCGAAGCCGGCCCTCGAAGGCATGAGTCGAGGCGGTCTTATCGTCTACAACTGGGCGGCGGCCAATCCGGACAAGGTCGCTTGCATTTACGCCGACGCGCCGGTGTGCGACATCAAGAGCTGGCCCGGTGGTCTCCTTGGAAAAGGCACCGGCAACGCCGGCGAGTGGCCATTGTGTCTCCAGGAATACGGCCTTACCGAAGAGACGGTGCTCGCTTTCAAGGGCAATCCTATCGATCATCTCGATCCCATCGCCCAGGCGCGGATTCCGCTCCTCCACGTGTGTGGCGGCGCTGACGATGGCGTGCCCGTCGACGAGAACACGCGCGTGCTCGAGGAGCGTTACAAGGCATTGGGCGGTCCCATCCGCGTCATCATCAAGCCCGGTTGCGGCCACCATCCGCACAGCCTCAAGGATCCCGCCGTCATCGTTCAATTCATCCTGCGCCACACCGTTGGCGTGAGCGAATACGTGCAAGTGCGCGACGGACTCAGGAACTGCCGCCGCCGCTTTGCCGAGGAGAAGCGCGGCCGCGTCGCCTTTCTCGGCGGCTCGATTACCGAGATGCAGGGTTGGCGCGACATCGTCTGCGAGGATCTCGTGCGGCGCTTTCCCGAGACGGAATTCGACTTTGTCGAGGCCGGCATTGCCTCGACCGACACCAGCCTCGCGCCCTTCCGGCTCGATAGTGATGTCTTCAGCCGTGGCCCCGTCGACCTGCTCTTCGTCGAGTTTGCCGTCAACGATGACACAAACGGCCGGACGCCCGTCGAGAGCGTGCGCGGCATGGAAGGCATTATCCGGCAGGCGCGCTGCCGTAATCCGGCCATTGACCTTGTTATCCAGCACTTCGTCGATCCAGGCAAGATGGAGGTCATTGGTGCCGGGCAAGTGCCGGACGAGATCCAAGCACACGAGCAGGTGGCCGACTACTACGGCGTACCGAGCATTAACCAGGCCCATCGCGTTACGGATGAGACTAAGGCCGGTGAGTACGACTGGGAGACCTTCGGCGGCATTCATCCGGCGCCCTTTGGACATGCCATCTATGCCCACACGGTATCGGAGCTTCTCGATTTCGCGTGGCGCGATGCTGTGGGCGAAACGGATCGAATCGTCGCGCATGCGATGCCGGACGCGCCGCTGGATCCGTTGAATTACGGCCGCGGCCGTTACATCCCGTTGACGGAAGCCACACTCGAAACCGGCTGGACGCTCGTGCCGCAATGGGATGCCGCCGACGGCGAGAATCGCGCGCGTTTCAAAGGCATTCCCGTGATCGAGGCGGTCGAGCCTGGCGCCACGCTCAGGTTATCCTTTGACGGCACCGCGATTGGGCTCTACGTGCTCGCTGGGCCGGATGTCGGCGTGTTGGAGTTTTCCGTCGACGGCGGCGCTTGGCATTCCGTCGATCAGTTCACCCAATGGAGCAGCGGACTGCACATCCCGTGGTCTTACCTCTTGGACGCAGCACTGCCGGTGGGCACCCATGAGGTTGTGGTGCGAACCACGGACGTCAAGAACGAGGCCAGCAACGGATATGCAGCGCGCATCGTCCAGTTTCTGGCCAACTGATACGGCACCGGGGTCGTGCGACCCATGGGCTGATAACGCAGAGGCGGAGAGCGTTCGGCAGAGGAGTGCGCCATGGACTGCGCGGAGAACATGCGGATGAACCGAAGGGACTTGCTCCGGGTTGCTTCCGGCGTCGCGGCCGGGGCGGTGTGGGCGCGCGGGGGATGGGCGGATGGCCTGCCGGCCATCACGCGGCCTCGGGCCACGTCCGGCGACTCGGCGGTCGAGCCCGACTGGGCTGAACGGCTCACCGTGACGGTAGGCCCGAAAGACGCGGATCTCGTCGGTGACACGGAGAAACCCATCCAGGCGGCGCTTGACTATGTGGCCCGACTGGGCACAGGCACGGTCCACGTGCTTCCTGGAACGTATCGCATGCGGAACTCGCTGTTCCTGAGGGCCAACGTGCGCCTCCTAGGCAGCGGCCAGGAAACGGTTCTGATCAAGCAACCGTCCATCGAAACGACTCTCGCGGAGGATTCGGACTGGTACGACCAGGAGGTGACGTTGGTGGACGCGGACGGGTTTGACGTAGGCGATGGCGTCGTTCTTCGGACGGAGAACGTGCACCACGGGGGCCTGGATGTGCTGCGCCGGACTCTGGTGGCGCGGACAGGTAATCGTTTCAAGCTGGATCGCGCCCTCCGCGAGAACTTTTGGACACTCAAGGCGCCCACGATTTCGACGCTCTTCCCGATGCTCACCGCCGAGGAAACCGACGATCTGGCGGTCGAGAGTCTTGTCCTCGATGGAAACAGGAGCCACAACGGCCATATCGACGGCAACTATGCGGGGGCGATCTGGTTTCAGGACTGCAGCCGCATCGTTCTTCGCGGCCTGACGATGCGGAACTACAATGGGGACGGTGCCAGTTGGCAAGTGTGCCACGACGTGCTGGTCGAGGATTGCCACAGTCACGATAACGCCGATCTGGGGCTCCATCCCGGGTCCGGATCCCAGCGTCCCATCATCCGACGGAATGTCCTGGAGCGCAACGACATTGGCCTGTTCTTCTGTTGGGGCGTGAAATACGGCTTGGCGGAAGAGAATGTCGTGCGCGACAATGCTTCATATGGGATCTCGATCGGCCACCGCGACAACGAAAACGTGATACGCGGGAACGAGGTGTGTAGAAACGGGCGGGCCGGCGTGGTGTTTCGCCCGGAACGCGGAAAAGGGTTCGCGGCATGGGGGAACCTTCTCGAGGCGAACCGGATTGTAGACAACGGGGCGGACGACGGTGTGGGCATCGATATCCAAGGAACCACCGAATCCGTTGTCCTTGAGCGCAACGAGGTTCGCGAGACGCGCGGTCCGGCTTCGCGAGTCGGGGTCCGATTGGGACCCGAGTCGCGCGACGTCCGGATGGTGGACAACCAAATTGACGGATTTGCCCGGCCCGTTGAGGATCTTCGGACAGAATAGGTTCGGTTATTCTTGTGTTGGCGGGTGGGATCGCTGCATTGCGAATGCTCTACGTTCATGGTAGAGTATCCTGCGGTTTTCGAGGGATCCGCTCGAGGGTAACGTGTTCGAGCGGATTGATCTGTTTTCAGGAGTGGAGGGAGTAGAGCACCATGGAGAAGGCCCCAGACCTCAAGGAGGTCCTTCGGACGACGACCATCCGGCTACGCCAGATTGAGCGGGCGGATCCTACGGAAGCCTTTCGGGTCTTTGCGGCCCCTTTGCTTCAGTGTTACGGTCTCTCGAAGGTTACGATGCTGCTCTTGGACTGTGCGCCGGATCACGCGCGCGACTGGATCGTCACCGGATATGCGCTCTGTGCGAGCGATGGCACGCCGACCGACCTCGATCCGTGGCCGGCGTGCGAGCGCACCGTGTTTGGCGCGCTGTTGAGTGAGACGCCGCAAGAGGATTGCATGAAGTACATTCCCGATACGAGTGCTATCTTCGGCGCCGACGGCGAGCACGCCTCGGCACTGTTGCTCCACTTCAAGTGTTCGTCGAGCTGTATCTGCTTCATTTGCTCCAAGCGCGGTAAGGATGCATTCCCGGAATCGGAGCGAGAGGCCTTGGCGCACTATGCGGAGACACTCTGTCCGTATCTCCAGTCCGTTCACGAACTCGAGCTTCCTATCCGTAGTCGCGAGCGCCATGTGTTCCGAAGCAAGCTGCGCACGGAGGCGCGCGGAAACCCGGCGGAAGTGTTGGATACCGTGGCGCGGTTGTGGAAGGAACTGCTGGCCGGGCTGTCGGCACGGATCTGGCTCTACAACGAACTCACCAACGCATTTGTCTTGTCCGGGCGATGCGATCGAGACGATGCTGCCGAGACCACACTGTTTGGGGCCGATGATGTGAATCCGGAGACACGCTGCTACCACGAGCAGAGCATCCGACGTTTCAGCAAGTCCAGTTTCCCGGAGGAGCGACGTCGGCAGATGCCCGAGCAGTGCCGCGACGTGCTGTCCGTGCCGTTGCTGTTCAAGCCGCTTTCGCCCAAAGAAGCCCCGATGCAGTGCTTGGGCGTGATCAACGTGTTCCTCGATCCTGGGGCGAACCGTCACCACAACATCGAGCACCTCTTGGGCCTGGCGCAGGACTGTGGTTTCGCCATCCAGGAGTCATTCACCTTTCAGCAAATGGGCATCCTTCGCGAGTTCAATGCCCTGGTGAGCCGTGCCCTGGGCGGACTCACCACGATGCCCATCAAGAGCCTGAAAACCGAGTTCTTCAACGGTGTGATCGATATTGTCAAACGCCATCTCCAGGTGTTCGGTATCAGCATCTTCGAGGCGACCGAAGACAAGAAGCACGCCGTATGCGTGGCGACGACGGGTATCGTGGATGACCCGGACCTCCGCGAAGTGCGTTACGAGAAAGGCGAAGGGGGTACGGGCACGATCTTCGCCGAGGGCAAGGCCCGAATCACGCCGGGCGGAGATGAAGTGCTCCAGGGCAAATTCATTGAGAAGAGCCTATCTCAGGATATCAACGACCTCCGACTGCGGCCCTTCTTGGGCGTTCCCATGCTCGTGGGGCAGGAAGTCATCGGTGTGGTCCGCTGCGTCGAGAAGCGATCGAGCATCACGGGTGAACCCCTGCCGTTCTCGCCTCATGATCTCGGCGATCTCACCTTCATCGCCGATCAGCTTGCCCCGATTATGGAGATCATCAAGCTCCAGGAGTTGCGCGAGCTGGGTATCTCCGTGGCGGTGCATGACATTCGGGCGCCGGCTTCAACCCTGCGCGACGCTGCTCACACCTTGCGCCGATCGCTTCGCGAGATGAACGCCTACGACAAGGTGAAGTATGAAATCGAGGACCTCTACAATACCTCGTTGCGGCTGCTTTCCGTGGTCGACCAAGCGGGACAGGTCGTCGGGGCGGGCTTCACGCCTCGAAAACGCAAGACCACGCTCGAGGGCGACATCATGGCGCGGCTTAAGGCAATGCTGTATGATCAGGCGAAGCAGAAGGAGATCACCATCCACTTCGAAGGCTTTGGCGACATGCCGCCGGTGGTGGTGGACCCCAATCTGTTCGAGCAGGTGATGTTCAACCTGCTGGTGAATGCCATCAAGTACTCCTATCGCCAGACGGATATCGAGATCGTGGCTGAGGTCATGAAGACCAAGCGGTTCTTCTCGATCAAGGTTCGCAACTGGGGCGAGTCGATCTCGGCCGACGAGATGGACAATATCTTCTTGCCGTTCTATCGTGGCGAGTCCGGCCGCCGAAGCGGTTCGGGCAGGGGACTGGGCCTGTACATCGTGAAAGGAATCGTTGAAGCTCACGGCGGGCGCATTACGGTAACCAATAGGGAGCAGCCTGTCGAGTTCACCGTGGAAATGCCGTTGTAGAGAGAGGAGCCGAGCGTGATTGTCTTTTTTGACGATGAACCTCATTTTGTCCATTACTACTTGAAGGAACTCCGAACCGCCTACGGTGTGGATCGGGTGGTCTTTCGCGACAACCTGAATGAGGCCCAGCAAGATCTGGACGCCAACGGCGACCAGGTTGAGGCCATGGTTCTTGACATCATGATGCCGCCCCGTAGCGAGTGGAGCCCCGGCGACGCCGAGGGGGGCCTGAACTCAGGGATCAAGTTTCTCGAGGACAATCTGGCCCTGCTCAGGAAGAGCAAGATCCCGGTGGTGATCCTGACCAATCGCGACGTGAACCGGATTGAGGGGGCTCTCGACGCGCTACGGGACTACCTGTACAAGATCGAGGTGCACCAGAAGACCCAGACGCCCGCTTGGCACTTGCCCACCATTGTGCATCGGCTCCTGGCCGCGAAATAGGCGCCACGCCTGCCCCCCTGGGTGTTGAGGAGAATGGTGCCCCGAGAAGGAGTCGAACCTTCGTCTAATCCTTAGGAGGGACTTGTTCTATCCGTTGAACTATCGGGGCTTCTCGGCGTGTCCGAGCCCAGCGCCGGCCTCGAACGTCACTACCAGACGGGAGGATACGCGAAGCCGACAGCGTGTTCAAGTCCACCCGCGTCGCGGATTCAAGGCCTCGCGGTGTCGTGGAACTGGAATGCGTAGAGCCGACTGTCGCGGAGATAGAAGTGGAGGCGGATGGGCTGGCCGGCGAGGACTCCGAGATCCGGTGTGCCTTGCCAGGTGACTGGTGCGCGGACGGAGTTTCCCCAGACCGGCACAGCATCGGCCCGCGTGCAACCGGCGATGGGCCTGGCTGCGGCATCCAGCAGTTCCACGTACGTGCAGCCGCCGGCGCTGGTGTCGATGTTCAGTTCGAGTGCATTGCCCGTGAACCGCATGAGGGGCGTCGTCACCTCACCCCACTCGATGCCCGCGTTGACCGATGCAAACCCGTCCAAGCGCAGGACGGCGCGACCGATGCCCGTTTGGGGGCCGTCGGCGGCCGCGGGGTCGACAAGACCACTGTGATCCGCGTTCGATCCAAAGAAGTAGAACCACATCTCGTCGCCCATCACAATGGGCTCAGGCAACACCCACATCATGCGCGAGTACCAACTGCCTGCAGGACCCAGCCGCAGAAACGGCGCGCGTCCGCCGATGTGAGAGAAGTCCTTGCCGTCGCGACTTGCACACAGTCGCACGTCCATTGCGTCGGGTCCCTGATGGCCCTTGGGGCGCGCGTACCAATGCCAGAATGCCTGCGGCAGCATCAGGTACAGGCCCCGGGCGTCGGGATAGCGGAACACGCATGCACCGTAGTAGTCGATCGCGGGCTGTCTGCTGGGCGAGGCGTACGCGGCCAAGTCAATATCGTCCGCCTTGATGACCGGCGTTTCCTGATCCCAGTTGACGAGGTCGTCCGACTCGAGTCGGCGGTGGTAGCGGAAGTTTTCAGCCTTGTTGGAGGAGCGAACCCAGGTTCGCGTGTAGAGCACGTAGCGGCCCACCAGGTCATCCCAGAACGCGATGCTCTGCGTGTCGCAATCGCCTAGGGCAATTGCCTGCGTTTCCGTCCAGTGGATACCGTCGGGGCTGTGATGGAAGATCAACTTGTTTTCCCGGCCCTTGGCCTGAGTCCGGTAGCGTTGCTCCGGCGGCGCGTTGGGATCCACCCATACCGCAGCACCCCGGCATTCCGGTATCACGAGGGCATTGTTGCGGGTGCCGAAGAAGTCGTGAAGGCCAAGGTCGGGTTTCGTGAAGTGAATGCCGTCTTCGGATTCGGCATAGGCGATGAATTCTCCGGCCGCTCTCGGACCAGTCTCTTCGTCGCCCTCGGTCAACCGGATCAACTCATACCACAGCCGGACAGTGTCGCCCTCCTTACGGAGACTGCTGTACGCCCAAACCGTCGCGCCCGCCTGTCGCTCCCATGGAGTGTCCGCCGTCAGCACCGGTTCGGGATGGGTGTATGGCTCGTTCATGGCCAACGAGACGCCGTGGCTGTCCGCGATCATGGCGCCATCCAGGAATAGCTGCTTGCGATCGCCGATGTCGATCACGTCATCCTCCTGGGGTTGGGCCATTGCCAGCCACGACCATGCCAACGCAAGGGTTCCGACGCGCCGGAGTGCATGGTTCAGCATCGCTTCTTCCTCACAACCTCAACGCTCAACCTTGATGGTCTTGATCTGATGCGGGGCGATGGAAAAGGCGAGCCCCTTTCCGGAAACCTGGATCGGGGCCGTCACGTTTTCAAGGAGATCGGTTTCGTACGCTGCCCCGATCGGGACAGGCATCTCGACCTCGACGGTGCAGGCTCGGCCGTACATCTCGCAGAGCCGCAGAACGGTGGATTCGGAATCGTACGCCTTCTTCACCACTTCGAGAAGCACATTGGCGGGATGCACACGGAAGAACGACTTCTCGATGGGCAGCGTCCCATCGTGTCCGGTCTCGCACACGCAGGCGAACGGGTAGTTGAATGCGTATCCCTCTTTGAGCACCTCGGCCTGTTCCCATTCCCCGCGATGCGGATAGAGGGCGTAGCGGATGGTGTGAATGCCTTCGTCGGTGTTGAAGGCGGGTTCGGTGGGGCTGCGCAACACGCTCAAACGCACCGTGCTCTGGTCCACGTCGTGCGCGTACCGCGCGTTGTTCATCAGCGCTACGCCGTATCCGTCGGCACACAGATCGACCCACTTCTGCGCGGGGTACTCAAGGCCATCCGCGGCGCGCGCGATCGCGGCGTAGGGGCCATCATAGGTGACCTGCGGCCGATCGAACGCCGTCGGAAAGGCAACTTTGATCATCCGATGGACATCGTGCCAATCGATCCGGAGTTCGAAGTCGACGCGCGCTGTGCCGGCATAGAGGCGGATGTCCTGTGTGAACACCGAGTTCTGATAGGACCTGGTCACCCGAAGCGCCGCGCAGACAGGACCCTCCTCAATGACGCCAATGGTTGGCTTGCTGAGCACGGGCGTCGCTTTCCCCGGGGGCCTGCCGATGGTGTCACTTCCAAGCACGAAGCGCCCCTCGGAATCCCCTTCATCCTCGATGGCGACAAGCACATTTCCCAGAGAAGAGGAGGCGAGTATCTCGCGGTCGTTCTGCTTGTCCCACACGCGACGGAGATAACCCGAATCCTCATCGACTTCGATGCGGAGGAACGCGTTCTCCAAGGCCGTGGCGGTTACCGAAAGCGGCGGACTGCTCTGGCTCTCGGCAACGCCCGGGTCGGTGAGGACGTGATAGGCCCGATACCCGAGGGAAGGTGCGTCCTGCGCCACAAACGCGCACCGGATGCGGCGTTTGCCCTGGTTTTCTTCTCGCTTTAGCACCTGGATCGGCGTGATCCGGCCTTGGGCGTCGCAGAGACCGAGGTGAGCAAAATCCTGATCAAGCTCGATCCAGGTTTCGACGGCATCGGTTCGATCCCACGGAAGCGGATTGAACACGATGAGGGGCAGACCTTGGCCCTGTGTGGCCACGTTCCGGGCGAGGGACCCTAGTGCCGCGTCAATGGCATGCCCGCACGATTCCCGGACGCTGCGATAGTAGCCCATGGTATCTTCTGCCGCCGACGGGATCAGGCTGCCGCCGAGGATGTCGTGGAACTGGTTGAAGAGCAGCTTCCTCCAAGCCTCCTCCAGTTCCTCGTACGGATAGGTCAGGCCACCCTGTAGCCAGGCGATGCTCGACCATTTCTCGGCATTCAGTAGGAGAATCTCACACTCTTTGTTGCTCTTCTTGATTTCGCCGCAGTTGGTGAGATCGCCCTGCAACTCGAATCCAAGCTCATCGTTGACCACGGGAAGGGCGGCTCGCTCGTGCTCCACCGCATCCACGTATTCACGAAAGGTGGAGAACTTGAGGATTACCTCAGGACGCAACTCGTTGGCCAGACGCTTCATATCGTCGATCTCATCCGCGCCGAGGCCGCCGCCGTGATCGCCGCCACCGACCTTGAACATGACGTGGCCCAGGCCGTAGCGATTCTGAATCGACTGAAGAGCCTCTCGCCACATCGGTCTCGGATCGGAGGTGAACGGCCGACATGCGAGGACGCGTGACCCGTCCGGCGACTGCCACCAGAAGAGCGTCTCGCCCTTCGCGCCCCGACGGAACATGTAGCAGTCCATTCCCGACAGCCGGAGAATCTGCGGCAGTTGCCACGGATGGCTCCACGCGTCCTCTTGCCAGCCGGTGGTCACGTCCATGCCGAACGTTTCCCGAAAATAGCGCTTGCCCATGACGCATTGGCGAACCAATGCCTCGCCACACGGTTCGCCGCCTTCCGCCTCGACGTACATGCCGCCCACGATTTCCCAGCGTCCTTCGCGGATGTGCGTGCGCATCTGGTCGAAGAGATGCGGATAGACGCGGGCCATCGGCTCATAGAGCGGAACCTGACTCTGGCAGAACACGTAGTCTGGGAACCGTGCCAGGTTATCGAGCGCCCGGCCGAAGGTCGGACGGCAACAGCGGTGGATGGTTTCCGGATCGTATCGCCAGAGCCATACGATGTCGATGTGCGATTGCGGAACCAGATGAACCGTTGGCATAGATTGCATGGATGACACCTTCCCAGGTTCTGCGGTTTCGCGCCCGGATGCCTCCGCGTCGGCACGCGGAACTGGCAGCAAACCAGCCAGGCAGGCGATGGCGACCCACGTCGCCATGCTCGGATGATACCATCGCTGACGAGGACCGCCGGGAATCCGTTTGTCGTCCTCCGGCGCTCTGGTCGCGATTCCTCCGAATCGCCGTTGCGGTTCCGCGATATGGAAGCGATCGAAGGTTCTCACAGAGCGGGGCACATGCTCTTGCCGAACACGACCAATACCCGATACTGGCCCGGCCGCTACGCTCCTGGTGGGTAAGCACACTACGCAACACCCCGCATGCCGTGAAGATACCCGATCGGCAACTTCTTGTAGTATAGAGTCTAGCGGATACGCCGGCAACAGGAACGAGAGAGAGGCGGTGGCGCCGGCGTTAGTGAATGCGGTCTTTGCGTTGGTGTGTGAATGGCGACCGCGCATTTGGTATTCTATCCGCGTAGTGGGTCTGTGGTTTTTGGCGAGGTCTGAGCGGGCGCGACGGCGGACGTGGGAAGAGAGATCAGGAATGATACACGAGGCGGAATTCTATCGGGATCTGCTCAACTCTGTGTCAGACGGGGTGTATTTTCTGGACAGAGAACGCAGAATCACCTTCTGGAACAAAGGCGCTGAGCGGATTTCGGGATACTCGAGCGAAGAAGCGGTCGGATCCCAGTGCCGCGATCATCTTCTCAACCATGTGGATGAGCGGGGCCGCAGCCTGTGTGCGGACGCGTGCCCAGCCAGCGTGGCGATCGAGTCCGGCCAGAGTATCGAGATGGAGGCGTTTCTTCACCACAAGGACGGCCACCGCGTCCCTGTGAGTATCAAAACCGTCCCGTTCCGGAACGCCGAAGGCCAGGTGACGGGCGCGGTGGAGACCTTCTCCGAGACGTCTTCAAGGAGCGAATACGAGCGCCGGTTCAAGGAAATGGAAGGTCTTGCGATGCAGGATCCGGTTACGGGTGTAGGCAACCGGCGCTACGGCGAGCGCCGTATAATCTCGTTACTGAACGAGCTGGACCGCTACGATTGGCCTTTCGGGCTGCTGTTTGCCGACGTCGATCATTTCAAAGCAGTCAACGATACCTATGGCCACGACGCCGGCGATGCCGTCCTGCACATGGTGGCGCAGACCCTAATCTCGAACGTCCGTTCTTTCGACCACGTTATTCGGTGGGGCGGCGAGGAGTTCCTCATCCTCGTTGTGAATGTCAACACCGAACAACTGGGTATTGTGGCGGAGAAGCTCCGTGCGCTCGTCGAGAAATCAGAGCTTGAGCGAAACGGGCGTTGTATCCGGGTGACGGTCTCGATGGGTGGTTCGATATGTACGGATGACGACGACGAGAAGACCTTGGTTGCTCGGGCCGATGGCCTTATGTATGAGAGCAAGCAGGCCGGACGCAACCGCGTGACGATTGGTTGATCGTCGGGTGATGTGGGGAGGAGGCGATTCGTGTGTTCCTTGGCAGCGTGGTGTATCGTCTCAGCATTGGCGGCAGGTGTCGAGGGTTCCGCAGCGCCGCCGGTGTGGCACGAGGAGGATGCGATGAGACTGAGGCCCTTTGAACTCGGCGACGTCGTCCTGCTCGACGGGCCCTGCAAGGTAGCCCAGGAGGCGAATCGAGAGTACTTGCGCGCGCTGGACGCCGACCGGCTGCTGCACGCGTTTCGGGTCAATGCCGGCCTCGACGCTCCCGGCGAGCCCCTTGGCGGATGGGAGCGGCCGGACTGCGAGGTGCGTGGCCACTTCGTCGGGCATTTCGTGTCGGCGTGTGCCGAGATGTATGCCACTACGGGCGACCTCGACCTCAAGGCCAAGGCGGACTACATGGTTGCCGAGATGGCCAAGTGTCAACAGGCTCTGGGGGGATCGTACCTGTCTGCCTATCCGGAAGCGTTCTGGGATCGTCTCGAGCGCATGGAGAACCCGCCGTGGGCCCCCTACTACACGATTCACAAGATCATGGCCGGCCTCTACGATGCGTATCGCCTCTGTGGCAATGCGCAGGCGCTGGATGTTCTCCAGGGCATGGCGGCCTACTTCAAAGGCCGCTACGACAAGCTTAGCATCTGGGAATGGGACAGGCTCCTGGGGGTTGAGTTCGGCGGTATGGCCGAAGTCCTCTATGACCTGTATGGTGTCACCGGCGATCCCGCCCATCTCGATATAGCCCACGCCTTCGATCGGGCTGTGTTTCTCGGGCCCTTAGCCCTCGATCACGACGACCTGAGCCGAATCCATGCCAACACGCATATTCCTGAGATCATCGGGGCGGCGCGCCGTTACGAGCTTCTCGGCGACACGCGCTATCGTAACGTCGTGTCCTTCTTCTGGGACTGCGTTGTCGAGAAGCGCATCTACGCGACCGGCGGAACGAGTAACGGCGAACACTGGCCTGATCCCTACAAGCTTGCCGGAACGCTGAGCGCCCAGAATCAGGAGTCGTGCACGTCGCATAACATGCTCTGGCTGACGCGTCACCTGATTCAGTGGACCGGCGAGGCGAAGTACGCCGATTTCGCCGAGCGTCTGTTCTTCAACAGCATCCTCGGAACGCAGCGCGCCTCGGACGGTATGTTGATCTACTTCCTGCCGCTGGCCTGCGGCCAGGCAAAGACGTACGGCACACCCAACGACTCGTTCTGGTGCTGCTACGGAACCGGCATCGAAGGCTTTGCCATGATCGGCGACAGCATCTACTTCCACGATGACCAAGGGGTGTACGTCAACATGTTTGTGCCAAGTGAAGTGACTTGGCGCGAACGCGGCGTGCGCCTCGCCCAGCAGACGTCGTTCCCGGCCGATCCGAAGACGCGGCTCGTTGTCCATGCCGAGGCGCCGGCTACGTTTGGCGTGAACGTCCGCATTCCGGCGTGGGCCGGGCCGGGCTTTGGCGTCAGGGTGAACGGCAAACGCGTGGCCATGCCGGTCGAACCGGTTGCGTACCTTCGGATCGAGCGTGAATGGTGCAAGGGCGACACGGTCGACGTGGACTTGCCGATGGTGCTGCATGTGGAGCCGCTACCGGACGATCCGGACACGGTGGCGTTGCTGTACGGCCCCCTTGTGTTGGCCGGTCTGACCAACCATGAAGTCACGCTAATCGGCGATGTCTCGGCCGCGGCATCCATGCTCGATCCGGTAGAGGGCCAAGTGCTCACATTCCGCACGCATGGCCAGCCGGAGGATGTTACTTTCGTCCCACTGAACGGCATCGTCGAAGAGTCCTATGGCGTGTATTTCCTCATGGTTGAGGAAGGCAGTCCGCGCCACCAGGCCTATGTTGCCGCCATCGAAGCGCAGCGGCGGTTCGAGGCGCGCGTGGTGGATCGCGTGATTCCGGGCGACGCGACGCTCGAGAAGGCCCATGGCCTCGATGGCGAGCACACGCAAGACGGGCCTTATATGGGCAAGCACTGGCGACACGCCTCGGATGGGGGCTGGTTTGGCTGGGATTTGACCGTGGTGCCCGACGCGTCCCACACGCTCTCGGTCATGTACTGGGGCGATGACGTTCCGCCAAGGGAATTCGATGTTCTTGTGGACGGTGTGGTAGTGGGTTCCGAATCGCTGAACAAGGACAAGCCCGGCGAGCTGTTTCGCGTCGAGTATCCGCTGACTAGCGAGTTGACCCAGGGAAAAGCGAAGGTCACCGTGCGTTTTCAGGCACACCCCGGCAACACGGCGGGCGGTGTCTTCGAATGCGCGATCCTGAAGCCGGAATGATCGTGTGAGACGCGACCGAGTAGCGGCCTATGGGCGGCGCGACTCGCTCGTTTGGACCGGTAGGATTCCGTCGATCGAGCGGATACGTACGTCCTGTTGCGGGAAGGCTATCTCAATTCCCCGTTCCCGAAATGCCTGGTCTATGGCCATGTGTAGTTGGTGTCGCATTGAGAGGAGCATGTTGACGTTCTTGCAGAAGACGCGAAGCTCGAAATCGAGTGAACTGGCGCCGAATCCCATGAAGAGCACCACCGGCGCCGGATCGGCCAGAACATGGGGATTGGCACCGGCCACTTCGTACAAGGTCCTCTCGGCCAGGGCCGTATCGGAACCATAGGCGATTCCCACCGGGATGATCGCGCGCAAGGTCGAGTCCGACAAGGTCCAGTTGACGAGCTGGTTGGTCACGAATTCCTTGTTGGGCACGACTAGTTCTTTGCGGTCGAAGTCGGTGATCCATGTCGAGCGAATACGGATCTTGGAGACGGTTCCGCTCACCCCGCCCACGGTGACGACGTCGTTGATTCGGATGGGTCGCTCGAATAGGAGAATCACGCCGGAGACGAAATTGGCGAAGATCTCTTGCAAACCGAAACCTAGTCCCAAACCAACGGCGGCAACCAACCACTGGATATTGGACCATCCGACACCGATGGTGTTGAAGGCCACGGCAATGCCGAGCAGGATGATGACGTATCGCACCAGCGTGGTGATGGCATAGCGTTCGCCCCGGCCCAACTGCGTTCGCTGGAGCACAGCCAGCTCGAGCAGGCCCGGGATGTTCGCCGTGGCGATGAGTGTGACTAGGACGATGACCATAGCGAAACAGAGGTCGCCCAGGGATACAGGAACCGGAACCTCGACGGTTTGCCTGACTGTCTTGGCCTCATCTTCGCCCGCGGTCTGGTTGACCGTCTGGGTCGTCTGCCAGATGGTGACGCGGTCGAGGACGCGGAGGGCCGGGAGCTCGTTCGTCCAGATGAACCAGACACCGACCAGCAACGCGATGGCCACGGCGCCTTGCGTGAGCCGGTTGGTTTGGAGATCCAATCGAGCGAGGTCCAGCTCCTCCTCATCCGCGACAGGATCGGCCTCGCGGCGTTTGCGCACGCGTTCGATGGCCAAGTGACGCCGGGTGAGGAGCAGCCATCGAAGTGCCAAGGCACGGACCAGGAGCAACACGAGAAGGAGTCCGGCCGTGGCGAGCAGGCGTGTGCTGAGTCGAAGTGCGGTGTAGTTGTAGCCGGACCAGGCCAAGAGGAGCAGTCCGACGGGAATCAACATGACCAACCAAGGCCATAGGGACTCCAGGCGATTGCGGTCTGACCGAATCGTCTCTTTCGGTGCCGCATGAAGGACAAGCCGGGTCATCACCGCCGAGGAGGCCATAAAGAGAATGAGGATTATTCGGCCCAGGGATTCCTGCCAAGCCTCTTCCCGTTGCCATTCGAGCATGGACAGCGCAAACACCGATACCAGGACCGCCGGCTCGAGCCAACGCAGGTGCCGGCGCGTCTTCTCGATGACGGCGGCGGACCAGTCGAAATGCGCGTCGCCAAGGCCCTGCGGACGGACCAGGTGCCTTACGGTCTCCAGGCCCAGCGCGACCAGGGCGACGGCCTGCAGGGCCTGGCCAACGCCGCGCACAAACACCGGCGCCGAGGAAGTGGTTGCCAGGCTCCATCCCACGACATAGGCCACCAGCGGCCAGAACAGCAGGGCCAGAATCGTTGTGGCCAAAGCCTCAACCGTAGGTCGCATCGACGTGCACTTCCGTTTCTTGGCGGCTTCCGCGAACGCGGCGAGACGTCGCATCTCGCGACGGCGGAACCAGTACAATCCGGCCAGGATCGCGAGGACGGCTGCGGTGGCCACCGGCTGAAGAAGTGCGCCGTTGCCGAGCGCGGCCAGTACGGCGAGCCAGCCTTGAGGCCCCAGGAGCCATGTCAGTGCGGTCAGGGCGTGGCCCAGGTCGGTCATGCCCAGGGTGCCGCTGCTTCGGATCCACAGAATGCGCTCGTCGATGTAGTCCGCAAAACGCTCGCTCTCGTCCACCAGTTGCCGCTGATCGGCATCGAGGTCCACGAGTTTGTTGAAGTACGTCGTGTAGTCATTGACGAGCGACTCGATCGCCGCATGCCGAGCGCTCATGACGTCCTGAAACAACGGGTCGACCTTCGCGCGTGCCTCCTTGGTCATGTGCTCGGCGGCGGCGGCAAAGGCCTCCCGAATGTGGGCCTCATTGTCCGTGAGTCTCAGCCAATCCTCGTGGATATCGAGATAGGCGAGTTCGGCTTCCGCCATCTCGTCCTCACGGTGGTCGATGTCTCGGCGGTGCTCGCGCGTGTCTACGAACTCGGCCTTCTGCTTGCGCAGCAGGCGGCCTATCGCGTTGTTGAGCCCTACGGCATCCACGCGTTGCCGGATGCGGTCGAAGCTCTCTCGCGCGCTCTTCAAGTCGACCTGGATGGTCTGTTGGTCGCGCGAGGCCTTCTCCATACCATGGAGAACGCCGGACGCTCCAGTGCGCCGCTCGACGAACTCGTTCGTTTCTTTGGCCAGATCCTCGATGATGATTCGGACTTCGGGGGGCGCTTCGGTTACTTCGTCCAGCACCTGTGTTGTTTGTCGGACGGTTTCCTGGGCCTCCTGCCAGCGGCCGGCTTCAACGACCTCTTGATAGGCGTTGACAAGGGCTTCGAGGCGCGCCACGTCGCGCATAGCGAGGTCGAGTCGGAGCTTTAGGCGTTGGCCTCGCTGATCGAAACTCTGGAGCTCTTTGTCGTAGGCCGCGATCTCGTTCTCGATGGCGACTTGTGTGGCAGTGTCGAGATCGCGTTGGGCGGCGATCAGCTCCGGCGTGAGCCCAGTTGTCGGACGCGCGTCGGCCTGAGCCCGCAAGTCCAAGAGACGGTGGCGAGTGCTGGCGATGAGATCCGGCAACTGCTTGCGGCGTTCGGTGCGTCGCGCGCGTTCATCTTCGATGGCGGAGCGGGCGGCGCTCGCGTTGGCCAACTCGCTTTGCCACGTGGCCAACTGCTGTTCGAGGGTGGCCTGGGTCGCCGTCGGATCCATCTGGGATTCAGGCGACTCGATTGGTGCGGCAAGGTCGGTCTCCATCTGCTTGAGCTCGTCGGGAAGGCCACGGAGGATCTCGTCGAATGCCGCGGTCTTGGACGCCCAATCCCCCGCCACACGGAGTTGCTCCAGTGTCTGCGTATAGATGGACTGGAATTGGGTCTTGGTCGTCTCGTCCAGATTGGGATCCTGTTTGATGGCGTCGAGACGGGCTTGGATGGCCTCGGCGGACGGCAGCGACAGCGTGTCTGCCGCCGCTCCGGGATCCTCCGTGGCGGCACTGGCTCCAAGGGCCGCGAGCGCGAGCGCGCAGGCTATGGTCTGGACGCGTCGGCGGGCGTGCCGCGCGACCGAACAGGCGCATACGTTCACGGGGGATTTCCTTTCCGCAGTTCGCCGTATGGCATTCTATCACCTGAGTCGGCAAATGGAAAATCCGATCCATGTGATCTATGATTTCCTCGCCGATGGAGGCGTTGTGTGGAGATCCAACGTGTGAACGCGATAGTGACCCATGGCCTCACGAAAACCTACACGTCGCACATCGGCCGATCCGGCATGCGCGCGCTCGACGGCCTGGATCTCACCGTGGCCGAGAACGAGGTATTCGGCTTTCTTGGCCGTAATGGCGCCGGGAAGACCACCACCATCAAGATTCTCTGCAGCCTGCTTCATCCTACCGGGGGCCGGGCGGAGATCATGGGCCGCGACATTCGACTACGCGAGGCGCGTCGCGCCATCGGATTCCTGCCCGAGAATCCCTATTTCTACGAGTACCTCACGCCGCGCGAAACGCTCCACTTCTACGGACGACTCTCCGGCCTCGACACGTCGGCTTGCGGCCGGGAATGGGACAAGCTCTCCAAACTCCTCGACCTGACCGAGATCGGCGATCAGCGAATCCGAGGATTCTCGAAAGGCATGCGCCAACGCGTCGGCTGTGCGGTGGCCCTCGTCGGCGATCCGCCGGTGCTCATCCTCGACGAGCCCATGAGCGGTCTCGATCCGCTGGGCCGTCGCATGGTGCGCGAGGTGATCTTGCGCATGCGGGACGAGGGCAAGACGGTGTTCTTTTCCTCACACTTGCTGAGTGATGTCGAGCAGATCTGCGATCGCGTCGGCGTGCTTGTCCAGGGCAAGCTAACGGTCAGTGGCCGGCTGAATGAATTGCTGACGCGCCGTATCGATCGCATCGAGATCATCGCCACCGGTTTGACGGAAGGCGCGGCCGCTGCGGAGTTCGCCGAGGCCTTCGAGCGCCATTCCGAGGATGGCGACCATTTTTCCGTCACCGAGATTGGAGCGGCGAACCGCCTTGTCGAGCGAATCCTGGCGAAGGGCGGCCGGCTTTTCTTGTTCAATCCGATGCGCGAGTCGCTCGAGGAGTACTTCATGCGGCAGCAGGAGGAAAGCCGATGAGGATCCTGGCCGTTGCCAAGAATACTTTTCGTGAAGCGGTACGCGACAAGGTGCTGTATGTGCTGCTCTTCCTTGCCGCTGCGGCCATCTTCGGATCGAAGGCGCTCGGCTGGATCAGTATTGGACAAGACATCAAGATCGTCAAAGATATCTCCCTGGCCGCCATTTCGGTGTTCGGCGTGCTCATCGCGATCTTCGTCGGCGCGAGCCTGATCTACAAGGAGATCGACAAGCGGACGCTGTACATCATTCTGGCGCGCCCGATCCACCGCTACGAGTTTGTGATCGGGAAGTATCTCGGCTTGGCGGCCGTGCTGGCCGTCGTCACCGTGGCCATGACCATCGTGGCGATCGCGTACATTCTTGTGCTGGGCGGCGACGTGGACGCGGTCTTCCTTGAGGCCGTTCTGCTCATCTATTGGCAATTGCTCTTAATCACCGCCTTGGCCACGCTGTTGTCCTCGTTGGCATCGCCCATCCTCGGCGCCATCATCGTGTTCTCGGTGTTTGTGTTTGGCAACGCCACCGGAATCCTTGTAGACCTGCCGGAGCAACTGCGCGGGACCTCGACGGAATGGATCTTCCGCCTCGTGTACTACGTCATTCCGAACCTGGCCAATTTCGACATCAAGGCCGAGGCCGCCAACGGCGTGCCGGTGACCGGCGCGTATGTGGTGTGGGCGCTTGCATACGGATTCATCTACACCGCCATGCTCCTCGTGGTCGCCGCGGCGGCGTTCCAGGACAAGGACGTATGAGTACGCGGCGGCGCATTGTGATCCCGCTGGTGGTCATCCTCGCCTTCGCCGGCATCATCACTTCGCAACAACGCATCGATGCCACGCGCCACAAAGAGGATCTCGAAACGAGCCTTCTCTACCTACCCAACGAGAGGCTGTTGACGCACTTCACTGGCGGCCTGAGCTGCGTCGTGGCCGATGTGCTCTGGATCCAGTGTATTCAGTACACGGCCAAACGGTTCCGCAGCGAGGAGAAGCTCGCCTGGCTCAATCACATGTGCCGCACAATCACGCGCCTCGATCCGTACTTCGTGGCCGTGTATCGGTATGGGGGCGTGTTTCTGGCGGCCGTCAACGCCGACGATACGGCCAGTCTTTCGCTTCTCCACGATGGCATCGTCAACAATCCGGACACGTGGCAACTGCCCTACGAGATGGCCTCCGTGTACCTCCTCAATCGTCGTGAAGAACCCGGCTCGCAAGAGAAGGCCGCCGCCTATCTCAGCATGGCGGTGGCCACCGGCAAGGCACCGCGCATGGTCGTCGAGCTCGCGAAGGCCGTCATGGCCGGCAAAGACCTGTTCGAGATCGAGCGAACCATGTGGGAGGGCATGCTCGAGAGCGACGACGCGTTCATGCGGCAACTGGCGGAGCGGAAACTCGTCGAGTTGGGCATTCGCGAAACGTGTCGCGGTTTCAATGATGCGGTACGCCAGTACGTGGCGCGCCACGGAGAGCTGCCGCCGAACCTGGACGTTCTGGTCGAAGGCGGCACGGTGCCGCCGGATGCTCTGGGCGGGCGCTACTTCATGGCACCGGGCGGTGTCGTGCGCAACACCACGCTGCTCGATGCGGAGGTGGCCGAGCGGCGCGAGGCCATTCAGGACGCCATCCAACGCTTCCACGATGCTCAAGGCCGTTGGCCCCTTGCTCTCGATCACCTCGTAAACAGCGGTCTACTCGATAGCGTGCCGGCGCATCCCTATCCCGGTCGCGCCTGGCACTACGATCCCAAGAGCGGTGCGGTGGATTGACCACGCGGCCGTTGGCCGCAACTAGGCCTAACTCCGCTCGACTATGGGCCGCGTTAACCCCATTGACGGCGGATCAGTCGTGTCTGGAACTCGGGGACAGACAGCCCTCCTCGGGGACTCGGAGGGAGTCAGTCCCCGTTTTCCAGTGCGTTGCATTGGATGGGTGGGGTGTTGGCTGAACTTGCGGAACTCGGGGACAGACAGCCCTCCTCGGGGACTCGGAGGGAGTCAGTCCCCGTTTTCCAGTGCGTTGCACAGAATGGGGGCGCTGTTGGCCGGATTGACCGAATTGACCTCATTGACCGGATTGACGACGAGGGACCGGAGGCCACACCCAGAGTCGCGGAAGGAGATCTCTCGGTACACTCGAGATGACAGGAAGGGGGGATCGGTTTCAAGTTCGTCGTGCGCCAACGGCGCGACCCATTCCGGGTGGCCAGCGCATGCCTGACGGAGCATTCCGCACTCACAGCCAAAGCGCAAGCAAGCTTGCGCACTCCACATAGTCTGCTGTGATCGGCCTCCGGACCGAGCCACAGGCCGAGATCACACTTGTTCGCGCGTCTACTTGAACTGCTTGGCGAAGATCTCGATGCGCTCTTCCGTCTCGCGGAAGTCGTTCGCGGCTTGCTTCCGCTCAGGACTGGTTCTGATCGTTTCGATGCTTTTGGCGGCGATATCACGAACCTGTTTGTCGTCGCCTTGCGCGGCTTTCTCGAGTTGCGGTAGTGCGCCCCGGGCGAGCACACCGTAGCATCTGAGCAGGAAGGCAGCCGAGGCGTGCGTGGTGGTGTCTTCATCGTTGAGCAGATCGGCGATGAGTGTCACGTTCTTCTCATTGAAGGGGTCCACGTCCGTCAAGAACGACGCGGCAAAGAGGCGCGTCCGGGCATTCTCGCTCTTGAGCCCCTCGACGTATCGCTTTCGGAGATCGGCCACCTGCACGACTGCAACCGTGTCCGGCACCTTGACCTCGTCGAGTTTGATGCGCTCCGAGTCGTCGATGAAAACGGTTAGCGTCGGATGGGTGTCCCACACGGAGTCCGTGCCTTCGTATTCGACGAGACTTGCTGCAATGCCGCCGACGACATGGAGAGACCAGTCACAATGGACTCTCCTTCCGTCAAAAGTCTCGGCCCTTCCGGGCCCAGGCCTGAAGATCACCTCGTGAACCGGGCTCTCCATGGCGGCGAATCGCGCCAGGAAATCGCTGAGGGCCTCCGTATGGCCGCGGTAATAGAAGTACTCGTCGCCGTTCACCCATTTCTGGTAAACGCGGTTCTCGTCGTTGAGGAGCGGCATGAGGCCTCTCCACGCCCGGTAGTTATCCTGTCCCCCAAGGGGTTTGTTGCCGAACTCCTCGGTGCCCATGGCCCGTGCCACGCCCGATGCGCCACACACGGCGATAACGATGACCAGGACGGCGCGAACCGCCGGACTTGGCCTCATGCTTGCGTGAGCAATCGTGGGCAATTTCATCTTCGCGTCTCCCTAGTGCTCGACCGTGTGGATAGTATACTCGCGAGTGTTCCCTCTTGTCCCCACCCGTTCGAGGCTGTCTCGAAAGGGTGTCGTGCCTTTCAGTGGTTCGCTTGTGTCCTTGGTCCCACTCCGCTTGCCGGATTCACGCTGGCCGCGCGCCTCGCCAGGTTGCCTTGTGGCGGGCGGGCGCGGTATTCTCCTCCGGCCGGACGCGGTTGCCTCGGGGCGGGCGAGTCCGGTTCTATCCGATTGATTATCGTGTCTTACGAAGTATCCGGAGTCGAATCATGCGTTTGAGCGAACTGTTGGGCAGCCGGTACAAGGAACGGCCTGCGGAAGCGGTGTTGGATAGTCACGCCTTCATGTTGCGTGGCGGCTACATGCGCCAGGTGGCGAACGGGATCTATTCGCTGTTGCCGCCGGCGTTGCGCGTGGCGCGGAAGATCGAGCGAATCATCCGCGAGGAGATGGATCGCATCGGCGGTCAGGAAGTCCTGATGCCCGTCGTCTTGCCTCGGGAGCTGTGGGAGGAGTCCGGCCGCTACGAGGGCGTCGGCTCTGAGCTGCTCCGGTTTAGGGATCGCACCGGCCATGACATGCTCCTCGGGATGACCCACGAGGAAGCCGTCGTCCATCTGTGCCGGAACGAGATCAGCAGCTATGCCCAGTTGCCGTTCATGGTGTATCAGATCCAGACGAAGTTCCGCGATGAGCCTCGTTCGCGCGGTGGCCTGATCCGTGTGCGGGAGTTCACGATGAAGGACGCCTACTCGTTCCACACGTCGTGGGAGGATCTCCGCGAGTACTACGAAGTGTGCTACCGCGCCTATCAGCGGATCTTCGCGCGGGCCGGCGTGCCGGAAGTCGCGGTCGTGGTTTCGGACAGTGGGATGATGGGCGGCAAGGTGGCCCACGAATTCATGCTGCTTACGGAAGTGGGGGAAGACTCGATCGTTACGTGCGACACGTGCAAGTACATTGCCAATCTCGAGGTGGCCGAGGGCCGCATCGAGGCGTTTGTTGAGGCGCCGAAACCGCTCGAGAAGGTGCATACGCCCGGATACAAGACCATCGAAGAGGTGGCCGGTTTTCTCGGTGTCGAGACGCGTCAGACGGCGAAAGTGGTGTTCTACGAGTCCGATTCCGAAGGCAAGCTCGTCGTGTTGCTGATCCGCGGCGATATCGAGGTGAACGAGATCAAGCTGGCGAAGATCATCCAGGCCGTACCGGTGCCGGCCACCGAGGCCAAGATCGTCGCGGCCGGTTCGGTGGCCGGTTACGCGTCGCCGATGAGTCTGGATCGGGAAAAAGTCCGGATCGTTGTCGACCACACCATTGCGCAGTCGAATAACCTCGTGGCGGGTGCGAACGAGAAGGACTACCACGTCAAGCATTTCAACCTCGCGCGCGACTTGCCGGGCATCGAGACCGTGGATGTGGCGAACGTGCGCGAGAATGACGGATGCAGGCAATGCACGGGCCGGCTCCACCTGACGCGCGGGATCGAGGTTGGTAACATCTTCCAGCTCGGCACGAAGTACACGGAGAGCATGGCCATGACGTATCTCGATGAGAACGGGAAAGCCTGCCATCCGATCATGGGCTGCTACGGCATCGGCGTCGGCCGCCTCGTCAGCTCGGTGATTGAAGCGCGCCACGACAAGTTTGGCCCGCGGTGGCCCATGTCCGTCGCGCCGTGGCAGGTGCACATCAACGCGCTCAACGCGACCGCCGGCGACGTCAAGGAGGTGGCCGAGACGCTGTATGCGGATCTCAAGGCGGCCGGCATTGAGGTCGTCTACGATGATCGTAACGAGCGGCCTGGCGTCCAGTTCGCCGATGCGGATCTCCTGGGCGTGCCGATCCGGCTTGTTGTGAGCGAGCGGAATCTGAAGAACGGCGCGCTCGAGTACAAGCGGCGCGACACCGGCGATCAGGGCACGATTCCGGTGGCCGAGGCCGTCGAGACGGCGCGCCGGTGGATTGCCGAGGCCGTGGCCGAGATCGAGGGCATTGCGGATACCTTCAACGCGTAGACAAGGAGGTACTGAGATGGTGACATTCATTGCCCGTTTGAAAATCATCGAGGGGAAAGAGGACGAGGCTCTCGGGCGGCTTAAGGAGATGGTGCAGACCGTCCGCGGCAACGAGCCCGGCGCCCTGGTCTATTGCTGCCATCGCTGCGCATACGATCCCCTCGAGATCGTTTTCTACGAGATGTATGCCGATGAGGCCGCCAAGGACGCGCACATGACGACGCCGTATCTCGATGCGCTGTTGTCTCTTCTGGGCGACGTCTTTGACGATGAGTTCGGCGTGCAGGTCGAGGATCTCGTGCCTGTGGCGCTCCACGGCCAATCGGTAAGCGAATAGCCACACGCCTGCGCGCGAAGTCGTGAAGCGGCGCTACTCGGCCGCGCGGCCCAGCGGAATCACTTCGCGCCGCACCCGGGCAAGCAGATCGTCCAAGGTCCCTTCGATGAGGTAGAGCTTGCCGCGAACATGCAGCCGCAAACCGGCCGGCGCGACATACGCTTTCGGATCGCTGTGCACACACGGAATCTGGCCGTTGGTCAGGACGCGCTGACAGTCCGGCCACGCGATCGCGAACACGTATCGGCCGCAGGGTGACACCACCGCCACCACGCCAAGGTCAAGCACATCGGTGCTGAGGCCCCACGGCGCCGGCACGGTGAACTCAGGCGCGCCGTCGACGCGGTAGTGGCATAAGGCCGGATCGCCCTTGCCTCGGTCTATGTCGCCCAGGCGTTTCCAGGTGCCGTTGAACCGGCCCCACGTGCGTTCGTAGGTGCGATCCTCGAATAAGGTGCCGGCCAAGACCGGACAGAACTGGAGGCCGAGCCACACGTCTTTGTCTCGCCTGTTCTGGATCCAGAATTCGAGGTCGACGCTGTCCTCGTTCGGCGAGAGGCGGCCGCCGACGGTTTGGTTGTCGAAGGGCCACTCAAACCACCACGAGCCGCCTTCCGACCCGGACCATGCCTTGGCCAACGGCACCGGATCGACGCGCGGCGGCATATCGTCGCGCCGGTGATCGATGAAATCGAGGGTGTCCGTGTTAAGTGTCTCCGGAAACCGCAAGTGGATTGGCGTGTCCATCCACGGTGCCTGGATCAGTGCTGCGTGCTGAAGCGCCATGTCCGGGCGCTTTCCCTCGATGTCGAAGAACGGTGTGACGCGGATTCGGTCGGCGGGTTCAGGCTCGACGCCGGCCGTAGCGCGCAGTGCTTGCGGGGTGTCGTCGGAATGCACGAGAAATACGGCGCCGAAGCGTCCCTCTTCGTCGACGAAGGTCTGCACGCCATCGAGATCGCTGACAAGTCTGTGCGCGATAGGTTGCCACGCGTCGCCCTGGCGACGATAGAGGCGGGGCCACCGGTAGTCCGAGAGACCGGTGACGATCACCGGCACCACGTCGCGGCCGCCTTGGATTGTGAACTCGGCGCTGTCGCCCTCGGCCCGGACGCGGGTCGGAAAATCGGACTCCTTTGTGCCTTGGCGTACGTCGGTGATGCGCGGCGCGGCTGTGCCGTAGGCCACCGCTTCGCGACGCGCGGCGTCGGCGGACGTACTCGATCCGAAAGGCATTATCGCCGCCTCGAAATCGAAGTAGTCGCCGGGGGCCAGCACGAGGTCGTCGGCATCGACGACAAGCAACAACCGCGTGTCGCCCTTCTTCTCGCAGTACACCGACGCGGCCGGCGCAACGGACACGCCGCCCACGCGCGCCTCCCAGCGCCTCAGAATGAAGGCGTTTCCGCCCTTTCGGTCGCCGTACACGGCCAGGAAGCTGCTCTCGGACGGCAGGGGATGGCCGGCCACGGGGAAGTGGTTCTTGTTGCATGTTAGGGCGACGTCATCTGTGCCCGTGGCGGCGAAGTGTGTGTGACGCAGGTGTTGCACCCACGATGCGGCGGTCAGGAGCCGGAAATCCTCACGGGGCCGCGCGACGCGGACAGGTTTCAGGACTTCGTACCGCACGTGGACGAACTGGCGCAGCTCGTCGACCTGCGGAAGCTCGAAGGAGTCGATGCGGCTGCGAATGGCGCCGTTCGTGGAGAGCTGCTCGAAGCCGATGTCCATCCAGTTCGGCCCGGTGCTCCGATAGGTCGTGCCGCGATAGGTCATGTAGCACCAGTCATCGCCGTTCTTGAACGAGAGGAAGCTGTGGCCGGCCACGTTATCGTGTTGCGGCTGTCCGGCCCAGAACGCCTGCTGACTCATGGCGCGGAAATCGGCGATGTCCACGCCCGGCAAACCGGCGAACTTGAACGGTACATAGCAGGTGGTCTCCGTAACGCCGGTCGAGCTGTGGAAGTAGTCCATCCACGCGCCCAGCGACGAGAACTGCTTGACCATGTGGTTGCCCCAGTTCTGGTACAGGTGCAGCGAGGTCACCGTGCGTTCCTCGCCGGCATCGAGCACCAGCGGGAAGTAGGTCTCGCTGAACGGGGTGTCCTCCGGATGGTAGAACTTCTCTTCCTCTTCGCCGGCGAAGTTCTTCGAGATCTGCACGACGATGGGCAATGGATGGCCTGCCTCGTCGAGCAGGACACCGCCCTCCACCGAACCCTTGTCTCCACCGATGTTCTGATGGCAGAGGTAGATCGTCCTCGGCGTGTCATCATTGTGGACGCGGAAAGCGGCGGTTTCGTATCGGTTCGGGTGGTAATAGAAATGCCCCTGGAATCCCCCTTCGCTCAGCGAACCGATGGTGTAGCAGCCGCGCAGGGCATCATACCGGACGGGCTCGACGGCCTCGATGCTGTCGAAGGCCGAGGCCGGGAGTGGGGGAACGTCCCCGAGGATCGGAAAGGCGAAGAGGCGACGCGTGCCGGCTGGGATGGGTTCGGCTGGAAACGCGTGGGGGCGACGTCCGCCGACCTCGACGCTCCTGAGTGGGAAATCCTCCGTGGCGTGCCACGTGACGGATCCCAGGACCTTGTCCGGATAGCAGTAGAGGGCCACGTCGCCCTGGATCGGTGCGAGGCGGCCTTGCGCATCGGCTGCCTGCACGTCCAGCCAGTGGACCTCGCCATAGTACGGGCCGCGACGATACAGGTTGATGCGCGAATCCGGCTCGGCCTCGAGCGACGAATACGACACCCCGTCGCTATCGGTGACGCCCAGCCATAGCCATTCTTCGCCGGACGCGCCGTCGGTGAGCCGATGGGGAGTACGCAATGAGCCGATAAGGTGATAGGTCTGTGCGACGATCTCGAAGGCCGTCCGGCTTCCGTCGGTGTACCGGACCTCGAGGCTTGGCCGTGCGTTGATGGGCTGCCGGGCGAAATCAGCCGCCCAGGACTGCGCCGGCGCCGCTGAGAAGCACGCTGCGGCAGCCGAAACGATGAAGATGGACGTAGACACCATGATTGGTATCTCCTAATGACTGGTTGCCGCTCAGGGCGTCGACTTGTTGAAGCGGACCCACCACTCGACGTCGCCCGGCTCGAAGCAGTGAAAGGCCAGCGTAAGCACGCGTTCTTCCTGCGAGCGTTGGAGCGTTCCCGCCGAAGTACTCGCTTCGACAACGCCATAGGCCGGCGGCACAAGGATGCGCAACCGATAGTCGGTGTCTCCAACGCCCTCGAAGACGCCGCGCAGCCGGTTTTCGCCTTCGGTCCAGGTTATCTCGCGGTGGTCGCTGGCGCCCTGGGTGATGTGGCGGTCGGTGGCCAAGAACATCGGGTGATCGACGTAGTCGCGCAGGCCGAGCAGGCGCACGCCTCCCGGCGCGACCTTGACCGATAGATGCTCGCGGGCCGTGCCGTAATAGCGATCTTCCCAGAAATCGTACACCGTGTAGTACGCGTCCTTGCGCAATCCCACGGTACGGAACCGAACCGGCACCTCTTGATCGACGTGATCATCCCAATTGAACGCGGCCACGATGTACCACTTGCCCGCCGAGGTCGCCAGCGGAAGCGACCAGACGCGCGGCGTCGGACTCTCGAACAGGTCGATGGGGCGCGCGGGGCCTGTCGGTGTGGGCAGCAGCTTGGTGAGCCAGCCGATCTCGGTTGCGCTGAGGTCCCGTGGATTATCGCCGACACGCAACGCGCCACCCATGAGTGCCGCACCGGTGAGCCACGCCAGTTGTTGTCGTTCTGTCAAGCCTTCGCCATCACCGAGATGCCACCGCGAGCGCGTTTCCGGTGTGCCGACGTACGCGCAACCCATGTCTGCGACCCACAGATTCGGCGTGAGGTAGTATCGCCGTGCCGCATTCGTAAACGCCTCGACGCAGCCCCAGCCGGTGACCCCCTCTCCGGCGCGCCAGACCGGGACTGTTGGGCCGCCGAGGGAGAGGTTCTTGACCATTGTGCCGGTGATGAGATCGGCCCCGCCGCCCAAGACGCAGCCGTTCGGTGCGGCGCAGTCGCGTAGGGTCTGCACGCCGAGACGCACGGCCGCGGCCCGCGTTGCAGTGGCGTCGCTGAATTCGGCGGCTTCGAGTAGCGGCCGCACAAGGTTCGGGGAGACCAGTGCGTCGTAGCCCCATTCGTGCCGGACCTGTTGGCACAGCGCTTTCAGATGTGTGATGACGCCGGGATCCGTCGGATCGAGAATGCCACACGACGGGGGAGTAACGGAGCGTTTCGCTTCGTCAACCGCGCAAACCCATTCCGGATGGGCTTGGGCTACGGCGCTTGTCTTATCGACGAGGAACGGATCGATGGCCAGCCCGGCGGTCATTCCCCGTGCGTGGATTTCGTCGGCGAGCGATTTCATGCCGTGCGGAAAGCGCACGGAATCCGGTTCCCAAAGGCCCGGTGTCTTCTCCCATCCGGCCCCGACGGTGAAGTGCGTCCAGCCGTACCGCTTGAGATGTGTGTCGATGAACTCAAGGGTTTCGAGGAGAGACTCCTCCGAGATATCCGTGCCGTATCCGCTGCTCCAACTGTCCCAACCTCGCGGAATGAACGGGATCCGCGTGTCGGACGGGTTTGCGCGTGCCACGGCGGCGGCGAAGCGCTTCAGACCAACGTGCGGATCGCTCTCGCTCACCGACAGATACAGCAGCTCGGAGGTCAGCTTGCCACCGGGATGTACCTCAACCGGCGGATCGTATTCGCAGCCGGCCCGAAACAGCCCCAGCGTCTCCGGAGGCATCTTCTCCGCCTGCCCCACGGTGATGCGTGTGAACGCCAGGGCGCTCGTGACGAATCCGGCGACGAGTGACCGGCCGGATGTCGGATTGACGATCGCCATGTTCCAGAGACTCTCGCCGGCACCGCGCGAGATTGATGGTATCTCGAGCGGGTCGCAGAGCGTGCGCCCTTGCTCAAGCACTAGTGCGTCCGACGTGGCGGGCCCCAGGCTGAGCAGGCCCTTCTTAGGCGTTCCGATGCACCAGGGGTAGAGCGCCTTCACCCGTACCGACTTCTTGGTTCGGTTGACGAATGTCACTTCGGCCGCGAGATACGGTTTCGTGGGATACGCCTGAACGAGCCACACACAGTTCTCTTGGGCGAACATCATGCCCTGGCCTTCCCCGAGTGGCGTGTGGACGGCCTGCCGCACGGTGTCCTGCCCGCGGATGCTCAGGGGTTTCGGCGCTTCATCGTCCTCGATCCATACCATCGGGAAGGCGCCCGCGAACACCGGCGCACCCGACACGAGTGTCACGTTGACGGTACCGTTTTTCTGGATCCCCACTTCGTACACATCCGTGTTGATCGAACGGTACGTGCCAGCCGTGCCGGTCTGTCCCAGCAGGAAAGTGACGCCCACCAAGGCACACAAGGAGACTCGGCTTGAGTCGATCATGAATCCCTCGCCGGCCTAGGCCGGTTCGTTGTTGAGGAGGCCTACGATCAAGCCCGTCACGATACCACTCATGATGCCTACGGCGTAGCACTCGAGCGCGGTGGCGTCCGTTGTCGGGACGAGCATTTCGACGAGCCAATCGACCGTGGAGAGCACGACGCTTGTGCATACGCCGAAGGTGATGCTCCCGAGGAGGCGCAGATCGGCCGCCCTCGAGATGCCCCACGTGCTGCCGAAGAGCACGCCGAACAGAATGCCGAAGAAACTCCAGACGGCCGCCGGGCCCGTGCGGCTCTCCACTTCGCCTAGCAATGGCGCGACGCCGGCTCCCAGCACGACGCCGATGACCATGCCGATCAGCCCCGCGATCACGGCCGTCTTGAAGGTGCGCGCGGCGATGAATCCCCAGTCGCGCTCCGCCATCGGAACATAGGGTCTCCGTTTCGGCGCCTTTTCGGACTTCTGTTTGTTCTCCTTCGGTTTCGGATCGCGTTTGTTCACGAATTCCAGGCAATTCGGACACCGCACCGGATCGTTCTCGCGACCGGAGGGGATACTCACGGCGGTACCGCACTTGCACACGACCGTCTTCCGAGCGGCGGGCGGTGCCGCTGCCGCCGAAGTCCGCTGTGGGGAGGGGGCCGCCGGCGGTTTGTGCGCCGCCGAGGGCGTGGGCTGTGGGCTTGGCGCCTGCCCTCTGGTTCCCGAAGTGCTGCTTTGCTGGCTCATCGCAGGATCTGCCTTCTCAAGCGCCCTTATGGCGCATGTCCGAGAGTTCTTCTACGGCTCAAGGCCTACTGCGCGCCCCGTGCTGCTTGATTTGTACGCGGCCAACGCCACCTCGAGCGCATCGCGACCCGACTGCCCCGTCATCGAGAGCTTCTCTTTGCCCTCGAGTATGTCCAGCCAGTGTCCGATCTCGAGCGACCAACCGCCGCCCGTGGGGTTCCGATTCAACGTCTTCCATTCCACTACGCTGTCCCGGCCGGCCGACGCTTTTCCACCACACAGGTACAGGCCCTTACGGTAGTCGCAGATCAATGTTCCCTTGGTGCCGTAGATCTCGATGCCTGTGAAGCCGGGCTTGCTTGTCCAGCCGACTTCAATGTAGCCCAATGCCTTGTTCTTGAACTCGAGAATCAACACCGAGTTGTCGTCCACTGGGATCTTTCGAACCAGCGTGGCACATCTTGCCATTACCGAAACCGCCGGACCCATTAGCCATAGGCACAGATCGATCGCGTGAATTCCCATGTCCAGCAGTGCCCCGCCCGAGGCCAACGTCGGCTCATAGAACCAATCGCTCTTGGCCCAACCCGGATAGGGACCTCCATGAGCGAATCGCACACGGATCATGAACGGGGTGCCGATGGCTTTCTCTTTCAGTAGTTGCTTGCACTGCGTCGGGCCCTCGAACAAGCGATGGGTGAAGCCGATCATCAGCTTCCGCCGCGCGTTCTTCGCGGCCGCGATGATCTCATCCGCTTCCTTGAGCGTTACCGAGATGGGTTTCTCGCATAGAACGTGGCACTTGGCCTCGAAAGCGGCCAGCGCGGCCTCCTGGTGGTACTTGTTCGGCGTGCAGATACTGACCGTGTCCAGGTGCTCGTTGGCCAGCATGTCCTTGAAATGGGCATACCCCTTCATCATGGGGAAGAGCTTGGCCATCTCTTTGTGTCGTTTCGGTTCCGGATCGGCGAACGCTACCAACTGCGCGCGCATGTCCTTGTCGTATCCGGGCAGGTGGCAGGCCTGAGCAATCGCTCCCACACCAATCACGCCCGCTCTGAAAGGCCCCTCCGGCGCCATGGCAAACCTCCCTTCAGCACGCCAACACCAAACGAATCCAGTCTAGCCCCCCAACTTGCCCGGCGTCAACCTACTTTCCTTCGTGATCCGTTCAAGCCCCCCGGCCCTTTCTATGTACCAAAACGCAACAACGCGCTTCGAACCGAAACGCTAGACCCCGCAGTTTCCGCATCGCGTTCACTATTCCAAGCCCTTTTCATTGGCACGGCGCTTGTTTCCATTACAGTTCAGTGCCCGTGTGGGCAAAGGAGAAGTCGCAAATGAGATTCGACAAACTGACCATCAAGGCCCAGGAAGCGCTTTCCGCCGCCATGGATCGTGCCGCATCCGAGGGGCATTCCGAGATCGGAACGCTTCATTTGCTCGATGCTCTCGTCAAGCAAGAGGGCGGTGCCGTCGTGTCGATCCTCCAGCGTCTTGGCATGGCCGCCGGACAGATCGCCGCCGAGTTGACGCGGCGCATGGCCTCGTTGCCTCGCGTGTCCGGCGCAGGCCTCGGCAACGTCGCGCTTGGCACTGCTGCGCAACGAGCCCTCGACGCCGGCTGGAAAATCGCCCAGGACCTCCACGACGAGTACCTCAGTACCGAGCATATCTTCATGGGAATTCTCGACATCCGCAACGACCCGGCCGCAGAAATCCTTGCCGCGCTGGGCGTTACCCGGGATGCCGTGTTGTCAGCCCTGCGCGAGATTCGCGGCACGCAGCGTGTGACGGATCCCAACGCGGAGCAGACCTACGATGCCCTGGCCAAGTACAGCCGCGACCTTACCCAATTGGCGCGCGCCGGCAAGCTCGATCCGGTTATTGGCCGCGACGACGAGATTCGGCGCGTCGTTCAGGTGCTGTCGCGCCGTACCAAGAACAATCCGGTGCTCATCGGCGAGCCCGGCGTCGGCAAGACCGCCATCGTAGAAGGTTTGGCGCAACGCGTCGTTGCCGGCGATGTGCCGGAGAACCTCAAGAACAAGCGTATCGCCGCCCTTGATCTCGGCGCGCTTGTGGCCGGCTCGAAGTTCCGCGGCGAATTCGAGGATCGCCTCAAGGCTCTCCTCCGCGAGGTCGAGCAGGCCGCTGGGACCATCGTTCTCTTCATCGACGAACTGCACATGGTCGTGGGCGTAGGCGCGGCCGAGGGTGCCGTGGACGCCTCGAATATGCTCAAACCAGCGTTGGCGCGCGGCGAACTGCACTGCATCGGCGCGACCACGCTGAACGAATACAAGAAACGCATCGAGAAAGACGCCGCCCTCGAACGCCGGTTCCAGCCGGTGCTTGTCGGTGAGCCCGACGTCGAGAACACCATCGCCATCCTGCGCGGCCTCAAGGAAAAGTACGAGGTGCATCACGGCGTGCGCATCCAGGACGCCGCGTTGGTGGCGGCCGCCGTGCTAAGCGACCGCTACGTCGCCGATCGGTTCTTGCCGGACAAGGCCATCGATTTGATGGACGAGGCGGCCTCGCGCCTGCGCATCGAGATCGACAGCATGCCCTACGAAATCGACATGCTCGATCGCCGGATCCGCCAACTCGAGATCGAGCACCTGGCGCTGAAGAAGGAGCGCGGTAAGCCCGGCAAGGAGATGCGCGAAGGCATCGAGCGCGAGATCGCCGAACTCCGCGAGGAACTCCATGCCAAGAAGGCGCAGTGGCAGGCCGAGAAGGAAGTCATTGACCAAATCCGGAGCGTCCACGCCGAGATCGACGAAGCGCGCCGTCAAGAGGAAATTGCCGAACGCGCCGGAGAACTCGACAAGGTGGCGCAGATCCGCTACGGTACGATCATCGAACTCAACCGAAAGCTCGAAGAAGCCAACGCGCACCTCGCCGAGGTACAGAAGAACGGAAGCTACCTGACCGAGGAAGTCACCGAGGAGAACATTGCCAAGATCGTCTCGAGTTGGACGGGCATTCCCGTGGATAAGATGATGGAAGGCGAGATGGAGCGCCTGCTGCGCATGGAAGAGCGTCTTGCCGAGCGTGTCGTCGGCCAGGAGGATGGCATTCGCGTTGTGTCGGACGCGGTCCGACGCGCCCGCGCCGGGTTGAAGGAGCCCGAGCGGCCCATCGGTTCGTTCATCTTCCTCGGGCCGACCGGCGTGGGCAAGACGGAACTGGCGCGTTCGTTGGCCGAGCTTCTGTTCGACGACGAGAACGCCATGGTGCGTATCGATATGTCCGAGTACATGGAGAAGCACACCGTCGCGCGGCTCATCGGCGCGCCGCCCGGCTACGTCGGCTACGAGGAAGGCGGCCAGTTCACCGAGGCGATCCGCCGCAGGCCATACAGCGTGATCCTCCTCGACGAGATCGAGAAGGCCCACTCCGACGTGTTCAGCGTCCTACTCCAGGTTTTGGACGATGGGCGACTGACCGACGGCCAAGGACGCACCGTCGATTTCAAGAACACGGTCATCATCATGACGTCTAACCTCGGTAGCGAGATCTTCGACCGTGTCGAAGGCACGCAGGAAGAAAAGATCGACGAGGTGTTGGCCGGGTTGCGACGCTACTTCCGGCCGGAGTTCCTGAACCGCGTCGACGATATCGTCGTGTTCCATCCGCTGACGAAGTTGCACATTCGGCGGATTGTCGACGTGCAGCTCAAACGGTTGGCCAAGCGGCTCCAGGAGAAACACATCGGCGTCGAGTTGACCGATGCCGCCCGCGACCTGCTGGCCGAACGCGGATACGACCCGGCCTACGGCGCGCGGCCGCTGAAACGCGTGATTCAGCGCCTGGTTCTTGACCCGATGGCCATCGAGATCCTCGAAGGTCGGATCAAGGAGAACTCGGACGTTGTGTTGGATGTTGATGGCGAAGCGCTCTGTTTCAGGACTAGAACCTCCCAAGCCGCCTGAACAGAGGCCCCATAGGCGCCCGGTCGCGTCAACATGGCGCGACCGGGCGGTCTTCATTCTCCGGCGGTCGTCCGTGGCAGAACGTGACGTCGTCGCGCTCGGCGTGATATATTGAAGATGTGAGAATGCGCATTGGGAGTAACGGATGATGCGATATCGAGTTCATATCGAACTTGACGAAGACGGCATCTTTGTGGCGGAATGCCCTGCACTCCCCGGATGTATCAGCCAAGGCGCCACACGCGGCGAGGCCATTGCCAACATCAAGGACGCTATGGCCGGTTATATCGAGAGCTTGCGCAAGCACAACGAGCCCGTTCCCCCCTCTGTCTCGGAGGAAATCGTAGAGGTGGATGCGTGAGTCCGCTGCCCGTTCTCTCCGGTCGAGACGCCGTTGCCGCCTTTGAACGAAGGGGCTACGCGGTGGACCATCAAACGGGAAGCCACATCATCTTGCGTCAGGTGGACGCGCCCCATCGCCGTCTGACAGTGCCCAATCACAAGGAACTTGCCAGAGGCACGCTCCGTGTCCTCATTCGCCAGGCTGGTCTAACTGTTGATGAGTTCAACGCATTGCTGTAGGCAGATCTGCCTTGTTACCCAATGTGCGCGAGGCCGGAGCGCGGGAGACGGTGTCCGGCGTGCGAGCCTTCCGGATCGGCGCACGATCATCGTGCGCCAACGCCCAACTGCAAGGGGGCCGGGCCTGTCAGTTGGAGCCTACGGCCGGGAACCAGGATAATAGTCTATGGTAGTACGCGTTGGTGGCGGCCCTAACCGAAGTGCTTCGAAAAGGGGGCCTCTTGCCACCGAGGGAGGAGAACGATGCGAGAACGGCACCTGGCCCGACTAGCGGTCCTGGTACTCGCCCTGTTCCCGTGCCGGACATTGGCGGAAGCCACGGAAGACAAGGCACCGGCATTTGATGCCGTTTATGTAGTCAGCGAGGGCGGAGAGATCTGTGCCTACGACAACGCGTTCCGTCCGACCTCGACGGTTCGGTTGGCAGGATTCGGAGAGACGTATCACGTATGTGATGCGGACATTGTTCCGGGGCGCAATCTTCTTGTCTTGGCAACATCCACTCGCGAAACGCCGCTCATGGCGATTGGAATCCCCTCACTTGAGCCTGATCCAGACTTCGGGTTCCCCTTTCCGCGGCCCGTGGCTCAGCATATGCCACTCTACGTCAAGTGTCTCACGCCGAGATACTTGCTTCTCTGCGACGAGACGTTCTTCTCGCCAGACGATCCCAGGCCATACAGTGAAGCACTTGTTGACCTCGAGACCCGCTCCGTAGTACCGGTCAGGGGCCTAAGGAACTCGGGGAAGGGCGGCATCTTGCTCCCGCCCACGAGTGACTACTTCGTGGCGCTAGGAAGTCAAGGGCTCCAAGTTGTCAGTCCAGCCAGCGGGCAGATCTTGCGGCGCGTTAGATATCCTGACGAAGGGCGCTTCGAGCAATGCGTGGTTGAGGCCGATTGGGCCGCTGGTAGGCTCAGTCTGGAGGGCACATGGCACAGCAAGTCTGCGGTCCCTTCTCAGAGGTGTCTGGATGTGAACCTATCGAAGGGCACGGTGTCCGTAATTCTGCCGAAGGGAGGTGTGCCACCTACCGCTTCCGCGAGCACGCCACAGCGCGATTCTGTCATGCGCGCTTGGGCGAGGGTCCAGGAGAGGAGTCACGGAGGCACGACGTGGGTCGTTACCGACAGGCACACGATGACGGTGCTCGACAAGTTCGCGGCCGCTCTTCCGAAGGACACGGAGCCCGCGTTCGGCAAGATCTTTGTCTCGCCCGACGACAGATACATATTTGCCACGCATTATGATTCGCAACGAGGAGTCACGATGGTCTCCGTGTACAGCGCGGAGACAGCGGAGGTGATCAATTCCTTTTCTTGCGAAGGGGGCATCCTGGGCGTGCTTTTCAGGTAGACAACAGGCGGACAAACGCTGCGGCTCTGGCGTTTCGCTATCCGGTGTGGATGCTTTCTCGGTTCCTATCCGTGGCCGTCCGGGCAATCCGTGGTTAGCGGATTTCCTCTTCCACCACCGATGGCACCGATTGCACGGATCTTTGTACGCGTCGCGACGCTGACCGAAACCGGATCGCCTATGTGGACTGCGGTAGCTTGTTAGCGCTTCCCTTCGGAGGCTGCCTCAGGCGGACTGCCCGGTTGGCCAAACAATGTGCCGCACGCGCTGCAGACTAGATGCCGCTCGTAGCCAAAGCGCGAGCAAGCTCGCGCACTCCACATGGCTTGTCGCCCTTCGGCCGCGAGCGTGGACGCACCAGAGCATCAGGCACCAGAGCGCTGGGCGCCCTGCCTATCGGACGCGGAATCCGCTGTACTTGGGCTCGCCGGTTTCCCATTGGGCGTCTATATCGGTGACGTGCGCCCAGGAGGGCCCTGTCCGGCACCAGTCGAGCATGCGTTCGAGGGACGATCTTGGGCCTTCTAGCTCGGCCTCGACGCGTCCGTCGGCGAGATTGCGCACCCAGCCGTTCAGGCCCATGCCTTGGGCCTGGATGACCGTCGAGTAGCGGTAGCCCACCCCTTGCACGCGACCTTCGACTATCACGTGCAAGCGGTCGATCATGGCGTCACGGCCCAGAGCTCGAGCAGCCGCTCGCGGAATTCGTTGGGATTGGCCAGGGCGACGGCTGCGGTGCAAGCGGCGAGAGCCACACGCGGTTGGGGACTCTCGATAACGGGTTGCGTGATGGTGATGAGGTCGTGGAGTCCGCCGACGATGATTTGCCGGCACACATAGAGACGCACGGCGACATCGTCGCTCCGCAGGAGTTCCTGCAGTACGCTCGTGTACGAGGGGTCGCCGCCGGCGATCAGGGACAACGCGGCATCGGCGCGGAACATCAGAACCTCGCGGATCTCATCGTAGCGGCGGTCAAGGCGGCCGCGCAGGAGCGTCATGGCGTCCCAGTCGCCTTCCTTCGCTAGGATCAGAGAAGCCTTGGGGGCCAGGGTGTGCGTCTGCATGAACTCGTCTGCCATGAGTTCGCGTCCTTTCGGGTCGCCCAAGTTATACAAGACGCGCGCCAACCGGAAGCGCATTTCCCCCACGGCCGAGTCGTACTTGTACTTCATCTGCTCGATTACGTCCGGGCCGCCGAGGCGAGTCAGGGCGAAGATGCATGACTCGCCCTTTTCCTCGTTGGGCTCCGTGATGAGGCGGAGCAACGTCGGAATGCAGTCGCGGTTGCCGAGGCGGGCCAAGGCCCGGGCTGCGGGCGCCGCGTAGTCGGCCGAACGGTCTTGCAGCATGCTGGTGGCCAGGAATCCCTCGTTCGAGTGATCACCCAGGAGGCCGGAGATGTCCGCGGCCACAGCTCGAATGGAGCGGTTTCCGCTCTCGAGGCCTTTCGATAGCAGGGCCTTGCTGATGGCGGCGTCCGGCGTGCTGCCGACGGCGTACAGCAGCCCAAGTGCCTGAAGGCCGGTGGCCATGTCATTGCTCGCCGCCAGTTGTTCGAGGTATTTCCTTGATTCCTCGTCTCGGTTGACGGCGAGCAGCATCGCGGCCTGCATCTTGGCGCCCTGATCATCGTTGGCCATTTGGTATATCTCGCCGGCACGGGCGTAGGCCCGTTGCACGATCTTCTGCTGCTCGGCCCGCAACGGGCTGGCGTCCTGAAGCCTGAATTTCTTCGTGTCGACTTTGCCGTCCTGGACGCGGATTTCCTGAACCGAATCGAAGGCAAACGCACTGGTGGAGCCGTCCGGACACGCCACGGTGAAATAGTCGTCGAGCACCTCGAGAACACACAGGTTCTTGTCCTGGGCTCCGAGCTCTTTCAAGACGACGGTCACGAGAGTGGTTGTTCCGGCGATATCGTGAATGGTGACACCTTCCGCGCCCACCACGGGCGGCGGAACCGTGGCCGGACCTTCCGCCTGTTCGGCAACGGCGACGAAACCCACGCACAGCGTCGCCAGGATCAGTGCTGTCATTCCCCTCATCTCGGTATCCTTTCTTCTCGATCGGCAAGACGCCGGGTCTTCTCCGCCCTGGATTACCGGCACTGTTGCCGCGTCCGGGCCATAATTACTAGTGCAGACGGATGTTTTCTTCCTTGCAGAGATTATCTAGGAAACGTTTGGCCGAATGCAGCGATGGCACGAGCGGGTTGATTGCCAGCGCCTGCAACGCGGCCTCGTAGGAATGGTGCTGGACCGCCTCGACGGCGAGGCGATTACTCTCCTTGACCGCCAAGAACAACCCTTTCAGAAACCTCGGGCAGCTTCCCGCCTTGTATGGCTTCAGGCCTCGACGACTCACGCGGACTGGGATCTCCACACTACAGTCCTCTGGCAAGTCGCGTATTGAGCCACCGTTCCGCACACACAGGATCACGTCGCGCTCTTTCGGACTCTCGAGGGCCGCAATCAACGGCGAGATCGTCTCTTCGTACCACACCGCGTTTCGCTCGCGCGTGAGCTCGGGAATCTCGCACAGGCTCTTGTTCTCGTACAGTTCCAGAATCCGTTTCTCGGCTTCCTGGAGCACCTCGGCGCGGAACCGTGCGCACTTCTGCTGCTGCTTGAGGATATCCTGACGGTGGAAGTAGAGGCCCACCTGCCGCGTCGGGATCATTCGAAACAGCTCGATCAACTCGTGATCGAAACCCTCGTCCCTGTGGCGCTCAAGCTTCTCGAGCAACTGACTCATGCAGCTGCGTCCGTGGACTTTGACGTCCTGAATCCATCCCATGTGATTGAGGCCGATGTAGTCGCCCCACATCTCGTCCACGTCGGTGTGCAAGACGCCGGCAATCATCTTGATGTACTTGCCCGGCAGATCGCACACGCCGACCACGGTCAACTTCGTGTACTTGACCAGTGCCTCGATGACCACGCCAATCGGATTGGTCAGGTTGATCAAGACGGCGTTGGGATTGCATTCCTGGATGATCCGGGCATGCTCGAGCACCACCGGCAGTGTCCGCAGCGCGTTTGCGAATCCGCCGGCGCCCAAGCTCTCATCGCCCACCATCTCGAACTTGACCGGCAACTTCTCGTCCCGGAGTCGCGCCTGCATCCCTCCCACGCGAACGTGATTGAGTACATACTTCGCGCCGGACACACCCTCGGCCACGTCCGTCGTTCCGTGTACGGTGGCAGGAAAACCGCTCTTGTCCAGCAGACGCTGGCAGAACTCCGTGACGATGCCCAGCTTCCGGCCGGGTTGACCGATGAGCACGATCTCCCTGAAATTCAGATTGTGAGAGATCAAGGAGAGCACGAATTCCGGGATGTAGACGCTGCTGCCGCCCAGTATCGCAATGCGCCCAATCACAACTATCAGATCTCCTTGGCCGGACGTTTCATCATCAAACGTACTGCCTTGCACGCAGAAAAGCCCACCATCTTCGCCGCATGTGACAACGGTTGCGGTCGTGTTTCGACCGTTACGCGACCTTCGCGAACGGCCTCCATTACACCCTCCACCGTCGGCTCGGCTTCAATCCACGTAAACGTGCTGTCACGGTATGGGAACGTGTGCGCATCCGACGTTCCGATGACCGGCTTGCCGTGGGCCTTGGCCGAGTCCACGGCGCGCCGGTTCAGATCCAGGCCCCGGAAGTAGAAACTCGAGTACTCCACCGCGTCGAACAAGTCGGCGTGCGTGATGAGGTCCTGCCCCAGGCAGATGCCTCGGAGGTGGAACGGATGCGGCGCCAAGACCACGGAATGCGAACGATCCAGGCCGCGCAGTCCGTCGAAAGTCCGGACTTGGACGAGCTCCGCCGTAGGATTCAGGACGACGACGTGCTTCCCTTCTACCAAGATCTCGATGGCCGGTATGAGGAGCACGCCGCGGCGCTGCGCATACGCCGCGAGGCGCTGTCCACAGACAACCCGTTCGTGGCACGCGATGGCCAGCACGTCATAATTCAACTGCGCGGCGGCCTCGATCAGCATCTCCGCCGAATAGCCTATCGGGTCCATGGGATCGTCGCCACAATGCGTATGGAGATCAGCCTTAAGACGCCTCATAGAGCGACATTTTCCCATACTGCCGTGTCGGAGTTCGCACCACGTGCTGAGGCTAACGATTGTCTCGGCCCAAAGTCAATTCCACAGGGCTCCGGATACCGTCTCGACCGGGCCCGAGACCGCCGATTGTCATCTCCGGCGCTCTCGATTCCGCGCAGATACACCCACTATGCCCTCAAGCGCACTCCTCACGGCTGTGATAACGGACGTCTCCAGTCGCCCGGATTCACCCAAAGAGATCATAGCAGCCTTTTGATCGGGACGCAAAAACCCTCGCCGCTCCGCAGTCGGTTACGGTCTGCCCGCGAGTCGAGATGGCCGAGCGCAATCCGTCTGGACACGTGCTTTTCATGGTGTTCTTATGACGATCGAACTGATAGAATATCTGCGAGGGAATAGATGTGAAGGACTGGGTTGACCGTCAGCAAGTGCGCCTGATTGCCGCGTGCCGCGTTGCGTTCCTTCGAGGCTGCGCTCAGATTGCCGTTGACTCCGGCCGCACTCCGGTCGTGACATGGGGGGGCGGGGCGATTGTCTTGCGGGTCCTCTTTGGCGCGGCGGTGCTACTCGGGGTGTGGGCGAGCGGATTCGCCGGTGCCGAGACCGCTCCCGCGAGCGCGGGCACGCCCGCCTACTCCGAGCGTGAAGTCAAAGCAGCCTTCGTCTTCAACTTTGCCAAGTTCACGCAATGGCCGGAGGGCGCATTCCCCAGGCCCGAGGATCCCGTTATCATCGGCGTTTGGGGCGAGCGGGCGTTCGAGCAAGTCGTCGAGCAGACGCTGGCCGGAAAGACGGCGCATCGCCGCCCTCTCGATGTTCGCTGCGTGGCGGACGTCGAGCGCGCCTGCGAATGCCATGTCCTGTTCATTGGCGCTCCGCAGGAGGAGGAGCAGAGCAAGATCATCGAGCGGCTGGAAGGCAAGAGTGTTCTGACCGTCGGCGAGGGCCAAGCGTTCGTCCGACATGGCGGCATGATCGGCCTTGTGACCAAGGAAAACAAGGTGCGCTTTGAGGTCAATATCGATGCCGCCAAACGGGCAGGCCTCAGGCTGAGTTCCGAGTTGCTCAAGTTGGCCACGGTGGTGCGCGAGGGAAACGAGGAGGGTTCATGACGTGAAGCGGCGTTCACGGCAACTCTCCATTAGCGAGAAGCTCTTCCTCATTATTGTGGTTCCGAGCGCCGTCGCGTGCGTACTGGCGGCGGCTGTGTTTATTGTCTACGACCTTATGTCTTTCCGGCAGGACATGGTTGATGAGCTGGTGAGCGACGCGGAGCTTATCGGAACGAGCGTCCGCGCCGCGTTGGCGTTCGAGGATGCCGATGCGGCCCGCCAGACCTTGGCCGCCTTACGCATCCAAGACCACGTTGAGTCTGCGCGGCTCTTCACGGCGTCAGGAGTTCCGTTTGCCGAGTACGTGCGGGGAGGAATCGTGCATCATCACGACCTTCCGATGCGGCCACCGGGCAACTACATGGATTCGGATCGACTAACGGTGTACACGCCGATCTACGTCGATGCCGAACGTGTGGGTACGATTGCCATCGAGTCCGACATGACGGATGCGGGGGCGCGATTCTGGCACTACTTCCGTTCGGTGGTGCCCCTATCTCTTCTGGCCTTCGCCGTCGTCGCCCTGCTTCAGATGCGGCTCCGTCGGGTGATTACGGAACCCATCTCCCACTTGGCCGAGACGGCGCAGCAGGTCTACCGCGCCGGAGACTACTCCATCCGTGCCCGCAGGTATGCCGAAGATGAGTTGGGTCTGCTTACCGATCGGTTCAACGAGATGCTTGAGCGGATTCATGTGCAGGACGAGGCGCTGCACGAGGCGCACGCGCAACTGGAAAATCGTGTGCGCGAGCGAACCGAAGAGCTGCGCCAGGAGATTGCCGAGCGGGAACGTATCGAGCAGGCCCTGCGCCACGCCAAAGAGAGTACCGAGGCCATTAACGCCGAGCTCGAGCAGGCCATCGACCACGCGAACCGGATGGCCGTCGAGGCCGAGGCCGCCAACCAGGCGAAGAGCGCGTTCCTGGCCAATATGAGCCACGAAATCCGTACTCCCATGAACGGCGTGATCGGCATGGCCCAGCTCTTACTCGACACGGACCTCAATCCCGAGCAGCGCGAATATGCCGAGGCGGTGTGTGCCTCAGCGGAGGCGCTGCTGGGCATCGTGAATGACGTTCTCGACATTTCGAAGATCGAGGCGGGCAAGATCGACATCGAGGAAATCGACTTCGATCTCCGTGTGTTGCTGGACGACGTCACCGAAGTCGAGTCATTTCGCGCTCAGGAGAAGGGCCTCGAGCTGGCCTGCCTTGTCGACTATACGGTGCCGTCACGCCTGCGCGGGGATCCGGGGCATCTGCGGCAAGTCCTCATGAACCTCGTGAGTAACGCCGTGAAATTCACCACGCGCGGCGAGATTCTCATCCACGTCGCCGTCGAGCGTGAGGACGAGGCCGAGGCGCGCGTTCGCTTGCGCTTTTCCGTAAAGGATACCGGCATAGGCATCGCTCCGGAGAAGTACGACTTGCTGTTTCGTTCCTTCTCTCAAGTCGATGTCTCCACTACACGTCAGTATGGAGGCACGGGACTCGGTCTCGCCATTTCCAAGCAGCTCGTCGAGATGATGGGCGGCGAGATTGGCTTCGAAAGCCAACCTGGCGAAGGATCCTTGTTCTGGTTCTGGCTCTCCTTTTCGGTGCAGCCAGACGTGGAAGGCCAGGGGCCTTGCCGCGCCAAGATCCTCGGCAAACGGATCCTCATTGTTGATGATAGCGAAATCAACCGCCGTGTTCTGGTCGAGCAGTTGCGCCCGTGCGGCTGCGCGCTCGAAGTCGCCGAGTCCGGCGTTCGTGCCCTTAATACTATGGAGACCGAGGCCAAGGCGGGAAGACCGTTCGACATTGCGTTTATCGATAGGCAGATGCCGGAGATGTCCGGCGAAGTCCTGGGTGAGCGCATCCGGGCGCACCGTCTCCTAGCCCAAACCATCCTTATTCTGCTGACCAGTGTAGCGCGCCGGGGTGACGTGGCCCAATTGCGCGGAATCGGTTTCGATGCGTACCTCACCAAACCGGTCAGGCGACGGGTGCTCGAGGACTGCCTGAGATCCGTTCTGGAAGGACAACGCGCGGTAGGCGAACCAAGGGCGCGCGTCATCACGCGACACAGCATTGCCGAATCGCGCAAACGCAGCTTCCGGATCCTGCTGGTCGAGGATAACCTCGTGAACCAGAAGGTGGCTCTCCGGGCCATTCAGAAGGCCGGCTTCCGAGCCGATGTGGCCAACAACGGGCGCGAGGCTGTGGATGCGCTCGAGAAGGGCCACTACGACTTGGTGTTTATGGATGTGCAGATGCCGGAGATGGATGGATTCGAGGCCACGCGCGTCCTGCGTCGCAGAGAAGGAGCCAGCGGCACCCATGTGCCTATCGTCGCCATGACCGCCCACGCCATGAAAGAGGATCGAGAACGCTGCCTTGAGGCGGGCATGGATGACTACATTCCCAAGCCGGTGAACCCTCAGGAGATGCTGGTCATCGTCGAGCGCTATCTCGCCCGAGGAGAGGCTGGCGTTCCGCGTGACCCGTTCGCCCCGGGGCCGCGCCGACCTGGGCCTCCGGCCTTCCTGGACTACGACGAGTTTCTCCGGCGTGTCGGCGGCGACGAGGTTATTGCCCAGGAGGTCCTCACGACCTTTCTCCAGGATACGCCTCAGCAGCTCAATGCGTTGAGAAAGGCCCTGGACGATGGCGATACGTCCGCGGTCGGACGCTGTGCCCATACGATCAAAGGCGCTTCGGCCAGTGTCAGTGCAAAGGCTATGCGCGATCTGGCAGCGGAAACCGAGGCCGCGGCAACCGCGGGCGACCTGGAGCGTGCTCGGGACATGTTGAGTAGACTCGATCGTGCGTTTTCCGACGTCCTCCTCCAATCCGGCGAGCATCGTTCCGAGGATACCCCGCAGCCGTGATCCTCGGTAGCCTTTGTCAGGATCGAGCGGCCAACCCAATGAGGAGCGAAATGCGATGAGGACCGATAGTGCTGGCAAGAAACACGAGGAACGCGGCGTCTCTCGTCGGACATTCATGAGGAATACAGTCGGCGTGGCCCCGTTTATCATCGTTCCTCGTTCCGTTTTGGGAGGGGTGGGAAACACGCCGCCTAGCGAGCGGCTGAATATCGCGGCCATCGGCGCGGGCGGGCGCGGCGCCACCGATCTCGAGGAACTGCGGACTGAGAATATCGTCGCGCTGTGCGACGTCGACGACCAGCGCGCCGCCGAGACATTCGCACGGTATCCCGAAGCGAAACGGTACCGCGACTTCCGAATCATGCTAGACGAGGCAAAGGACGTCGACGCGGTCGTGGTCGCCACGCCTGACCACACGCACGCCGTGGCCAGCGTGGCCGCGATCCGGCTCGGCAAACACGTGTATTGCGAAAAGCCACTGACGCGCACGGTTCTCGAGGCGCGCATCCTGGCGGAAGCCGCCCGAGAGGCGAGGGTCGCCACCCAGATGGGAAACCAAGGCATGGCTTTCGAAGGCAACCGCCTCATCAATGAGTGGATTTCCGACGGCGCCATCGGGACGGTTCGGGAAGTCCATGCTTGGTCCGACCGACCCACCCACGGCGGCAAGCTCTTCTGGGCACAGGGCATCGAACGACCGAGTGACACGCCGCCCGTACCCGAAACGCTGGACTGGGATCTGTGGCTTGGCCCGGCCCCCTATCGGCCGTATCACCCCGCCTATGTACCCTTCGCTTGGCGAGGATGGTGGGATTTCGGCTCGGGCGGACTCGGCGATATGGGCATCCATAACCTTGCCCCCGTCTTCTCGGCCCTAAGCTTGGATGCGCCGACCTGCGTGGATTCGAGTTCCACGCTCGTCTTCGACGAAACGCTGCCCTTAGCCTCGACCGTGCACTACGAGTTCCCGGCACGGGGCGACCGGGCGCCGGTACGCGTCCACTGGTACGATGGAGGCCTCATTCCGGCGCGGCCCCCGGAACTCGATGATCGGCGCGAACTGAACCGCGAAGACGGAGTCCTGTTTGTCGGTGATGAGGGAAAGATTCTGGTTGAAGGATGGGGCGGAAACAGCCCGCGGCTTATTCCGGAATCGCGCATGCGGGACTACCGGCGCCCGCCGAAGACGCTCCCGCGCTCCAAGGGGCATTGGGTGGAATGGGTCGAGGCCTGCAAAGGGGGCGAACCCGCGCGCTCGAATTTCGATTTCGCCGGCCCGCTCACCGAAGCCGTCTTACTGGGCACGATCTCGGTGAGACTTGGGAAACGTCTCTTCTGGGATGCGGCCGAGGCCAGGATCATCAACGATCCCGAGGCCAATGCGCTCCTGCACTATGGCTACCGAGACGGGTATCTGTTGCCCTGCTCCTGACATCCGGCGGTTCATGTCTGTCGTCGGAGCGCGGCTCGTGCCGTCCGCGCGCGGCGCGCTCCGTATCTGCGGTTCGCGATCAGGCGTCCTTGCCGTAGACAAGATCATCCGGATCGATAACGGCGATGCCCTGAGCACAGAGGGCGCACGTGTCCGGCTCCCAACTCTCCATGTCCAGGCGCGCCAGGGGCTCAAACCGGCAATCAAAAGCCGCCTCGCCGGCACTACGGTCGATTAGGACGCTGACGCCGACGACCTCGGCGTCCCGCGTCTGCAAGTGCGCGATACTCTTGAGTACGGAACCGCCCGTGGTCACGATGTCTTCCACCACCAACACGCGTGCGCCCGGCTCGATACGGAACCCTCGCTTGAGCACCATATCCCCCGAGCCATCTTTCTCGGTGAACGCCGCGCGGCAGTCTAGATGCCGCGCCGTTTCGTAGGCCAGCACGATGCCGCCCGTCGCTGGCCCGACCACCAACGAGATTCCCTCCTCGCGGAAACGCTCGGCCATGGCCTGACACAGCCGTTCTGTGTAGTGCGGATACTGGAGAACGCGCGCCGCCTGCAAGAACTGCCGTCCATGGCGTCCGCTCGCGTAGACGAAATGACCCTCGATCAACGCCCCGGCCTTCCGAAAGACTGCGACTACTTCGTCACCGTTCATCCCTTCAACTCCTCTTGGATCAACCGTACCGCCTCGGCCGGACACGCATGGCGGAGAATGGGACGGCCCACCACCACGAAACTCGCGCCTGCTTCGGCTGCCTCGCGCGGCGTCAAGACCCGTGCTTGGTCGTCCTGCGAGGCCCACGCAGGACGCACGCCCGGTGTCACGACCAGCGCGTCTCGGCCCACCGCACGGCGAATGGCCTCGATCTCCTGCGGCGATGACACGACGCCGTGCGCGCCGGCGTCGATCGCCAGCCGGGCCAGTCGAGGCACCGCCTGCACCGCCGTTTCCGGAATACCGACTTCCCTTCTCAGGATATCGTCGGACAGGCTCGTCAGTACCGTCACGGCAAGGATTCGTGAGTTCGTTCCCTCAACCGCGGCCCGAGCCGCCGCGATCATCTGCGCGGCACCCGAGGCGTGGATCGTGAAGAGGCCGACGCCTAGGTCGGCCGCGGCCCGTGCTGCCGCACCGACGGTGTTCGGAATATCGTGGAACTTGAGGTCCAGGAACACGTTCTTGCCGAGCGTCTGCACTTCGCGTACTACGTCCGGGCCGCAGCGCGTGAACAACTGCACACCGATCTTGAACCACCTGCACTCGCCACAGGCTTCGACCAGACGCAGGGCCTCGTCCCGCGTATCCACGTCAAGCACAACAATCAACTCGGTCGACACAACCGTCTTCCTCCGTTGCGACTGGGTAGAGCGTATCATGGCGCGAGGGCTCAGGAGAAGTTTCAGACGCCGCAGGGACAACGAATGCTACTCGCAGCCTTTGCCCTTGGGGGCGCGCAACGGCACACCCGGCGCCCTGAACTGCGTGCACTCGCAACAGTATCGAGGCGCCTCCCGGCGAGTCAAATGTGTCAACAGGTCGCGGTAGGCCGATCCGCGTAGAATGGCCGGCAGATCCTGTTCGTTCACGTTGCCGATGTCCAGGTGGCCGAACACGTCGAAGCAACACGGTGAGACCGCCCCGTCTGTCCGAATATTGAGGTTGCCGCGCCAGGGCTCGAGGCACATGGGCGACGCGTGCGGTGGCGCCAGGTAGATCCGGGGCGAGACCTTGATGTGGTCGATGAGGCCGGACCAGGTCTGCCAGACCCGACTCATCCGATCGGCGTTCCCTGCATGGGCTACGAGAGACAGCTTGACCTGTGTCTCGGGCCGTTTGATTGCCACGAATTGCCGTAGGTTCTCACGGACGACCTCGAGGTCCGCGCCTCTGAACTCCCGCTGCGATTCCTCATCCGGCTCGACGGATACATTGAGGACGTCCAGCGGTGTGCGTGCCAACCTCTCGATGACTTTCCCGGTCAACAGAACACCGTTGGTGAACACGATGGGCCGGAACCCGCCCGTCGCGGTGTAGTCCACCATGTCGCCGATCTGTGGGTGCCTCAACGGCTCGCCGAGGAGGCTGAACGATACCGACTCGACGGAACGCGGCGTCTCATTGATGACCTTGCGAAAGGTCTCCCACGGCATTAGCGCCGGCCGGGATTTCACGCGCGACTCGAGGGCCAAACCGCAGTAGCTGCACCGCAGATTGCATCCGAACACCGGCTCGACGGTCAGGCTGATCAGGAAAGGCATCCTCGGCCGCCGTGCAAGGTAGTGGAGCAAGTCCAGCGCGGCGTAGAAGCACGTTACGGGCCGTTGCATGCGCTCGTACAGCCAGTCTGCTTGCACGCCACCGTAGAGGAGCTTCGACACGAGCCAATATGTTGAGCGCAGCGTCGCCTCGCGAAATCCCATGAGCGTATTCCGTGCGTTCCGTGATAGGAAGAGAACGCATCGACCCACGCGCGCGGCGTTCTCCTGTGAACAGTTTAGCACGGGCTCTGGGCGTCACCCAAGGCGTCAGGCGCGAGTCACCAAGTCTTTCAGCATGCGGCCGGCCAGCGAAGGCACATAGATGAAAAGGCCGGAGCGGTGCGGAAGGTCGCGCAGGATTCGGGGAATCCGCGAAGGCACGGCGTAGAACGCGCGATAGGCGTGGCTCTGAAATCGGAACAGGACATCGTCGGACACCGCCGACAGGTTCGCTCGCATGAGGTAGTAGTTCGACGATTCGTAGTCCAGGTGCGCCACGCGCTCCGGATACTGCTCGTGTGCCAATCGATAGACTTCCGATCCGGGGTACGGTGTCAATGTGAAGAACTGGCAGGTGTGCAACATCGATGCCCGCGCCGTGCGGAGCGTGGCCTGCATCTCCTCGAGTGTCTCCGTTGGATGGCCGAGGATACTGTAGCCATTACAGAACACATGCCGGCGCGCCGCCATTTCGACCGCCTGAACGAAGCGCTCGATGTCGAGATTCTTGCCACATAGTGCTTGGATGCGCGGCGAGCCGCTCTCGAGGGCGAACGAACACAGGTTCAGGCCCGAATCGGCCAGCGCATCGATGACCTCTTTTGTGAGCAGATCCGCCCGCAACGCGTTCGGAAAACCGTAGTGGATCTTCAATCCATGTTCCAGCACCAGTTCCGAGAATGCGATGACACGGCGCGCGTCCAGGTTGAATACGTCGTCTACGAACTCGAAGTCATGAATGCCATGGTGTTTGATGAGGTGTTCGAGCTCGGCCACAATCCGTTCGGCCGATTGCGCCCGAAAGCGTTTCCCGTGGACGCGATGGCACCAGTTGCAGCGAAAAGGGCAACCGCGACTCGTGAAGAGCGCCGCATACCGCCGGGGGAACGAGTGCCCCATTGACCGCACGTGCTGGTACTTCTGGGGAGCGATCAAGTCATACGGCAAGAAGGGCAGCTCGTCTAGGTTTTCAATGACGAGCGTCTCGCCTTCGTTCATCACGACCTCGCCGTGGCCGTTGCGCCATGCAATGCCTGGGATTCCGCTGAAGTCGTCCCCCGACCACCAGGCCTCGATCACCCGCTCGGTTGTGACCTCCCCCTCACCCGGTACCGCCACATCGGCCGACGTCTTGCGCAGCACCTTCTCCGCGCCCACCGCCGACACGTGAGGGCCCCCGAGAAGGATCAGTGTTTTCGGCGCCGCTGTCCGGACGGCCTCCGCGACCCGAGTCATGGTTAGTGCCGCATGCGTCGTTGCCCCCAGCCCGACAATGTCCGGCCGTCGCTCCAGAATCCGTTGCGTGATCTGCTCGGTTGTGCAGTTGTCTTCCCGCTGGTTGAACAGCACAATATCGAGATCGAGCCGGCTCCGCACATGCCCCGCGACCGACATGATACCCAGAGGCGGGGAATCCATGTTGTCAAAACGCGTGCGTTGTCCCACCTTCGCAAGAACGAGCGTCGGTCGCCTCATACCCGGCCTTGAGCCCCCTCTTTCCACTCTCCCGAGACGGTCTAGTACGCGAAATCAACCTCCCTTACTTTCGTTATTATCGTATATTCCGAGCTTTTCTTTCAACACCCCGATGTTGTGCAGCGCCCGCTCATCCCCCGGGCTCAGCTCGAGAACCCGCTGAAACCGTGCCAGCGCCCCGTCAGCGTCTCCCCGCGACGCCAGAATGTTGCCCAGGTTGTTGAGGGCATCGATCAAGTTTGGGTCGAGTGTCAGAGCACGCTCGAATTCACGCTCCGCCTCACGGACGTTGCCGCTCGCGGCCAACGCCATGCCGAGGGAGTTCCAGTGGGCGGCAGTCTCCGGCGCCAGCCGGGTGGCCTTGCGGAAAGGTTCGACGGCCTGCTCCGGCTTCCGGGCCATGAACAGCGCATAGCCCCATTCATGGTGGAGCCATGCATTATCCGGCCGCGCCTGAGCGGCCTGGGCAAACTGCTGCGCCGCCGCGTCATACCGTTCCATCGAAGAGAGCAGGGAAGCATACTCGATCCGCGACTCGGTATCGTCCGGCCGGAGTTCCACCGCTCGCCGATACGCCTCGACGGCCTCCGAGGCCTTGTCGAGCTTGGCCAACTCGTAGCCCAGCAGTGCGTAGGCCTCGCCAGAGTCCGGATCGTTCTCAATCGCTTTCCGAAACGCCGCGGCCGCTTCGTCTGTCTTCTCCTGCATGCCCAGCGCTCGCCCGAGCGCACAGGCCGCAGCGGCGTTGCCCGGCGCCAATCGGACGGCCTCGCGTAGGTGCGCTTCGGCCCCTTCCGGTTGGCCCGAATTCGCCAGCGCTGTGCCCAGATTCACCAGCGCCGGAACGAATAGTGCATTCAGCTCGACGGCTTTCTCGAAGTGCGCCAAGGCCTCCTCGCGATCGCCCGAGGCATCGAGGGCCATGCCGAGCCCGGTCTCCGCATGGACGGAGGAAGGGTTGACACGCAGGCCTTCCCGGTACCAGTGCGCCGCCGCCTCGTAGTCTGCTTTCGCCAAGTAGACGCCGGCCAGGTTCGCGTAAAGGTCCGGCACATCGTCGCCGGACGGCGCCGCCTCGAGGAGTTCCTCGATGGCGTGGTTGAAGTCGCCCTTGCCGGCGTAGGCCACACCCCGCAGGTGATGCCATTTCGCCATACTGTAGCTATACGGAACCAACGGGATGCTGAAGGCCGCCACGAGGCCGGCGCCCAGCAGCGCCCAACGCGCGGCCCTCGACCGTTCGCCGCCCGAGAGGAATCCGGCGATTCGGCACACTGCGTAGGCCGCGAACAGCAGCAGAATCGGAATCACCGGAACTCGATAGCGCGCCACCACAAAGAACGGCAGGAAAGACACGAACGTCATGAACACGTACAGCACGAGCAGCGCAGGAACGGTGGCTTTCGGGGGCCAGGACTGCCCCTCATGCCTCAAGCGATTCACCCGCTGAACCAAGAGCGCGACGCCGAGGATGCCGAGTCCGGCCGCCCACGGAAATCCCGGGAGAAATCGGAGCGTCGGCGAAAACCTCTTATCGTAGTAATGCACCTTGTTGTTGGACACTTCGGCCGGTCCCCAGAATAGGAGGGCCTTCTTCGCGACGAGCTTGGCGATACGTCCCGGATGGCTTGCGATGTACCGGAGTGCCTGCTCGGTGACGTGCTGGTTGAATTCCGCGTACGTCAAGTCGGGCCGATTCAGTTTCCGACGAAGTGCCTCGAGGTAGAGCGGCCCTCCTTCATTGTCAAGGGGATGCGAGACACCGAGCAGTGCCTTGACGTCGAGTTTGGGCGACACGCCGTCGGCCAGTTCGTTGTTCGACGCGTAGAGGTTCAGGCCACCAAAGGCCGCGATAGAGCAGAACTCGTTCGAGACCAGGTAGTTCCGGACGGTTACCGGCGCGATGGCCAACACCGCGCAGGCTAGGAACAGGCCGATCCGCACCAGACGCCCGCGCGCGCGAACCTTCGGGCGGAACGCGAACCACCCCCATACCGCCACGATCGGCAGAATCGCTAAGGATTCGGGCCGGATCAGCGTGAGCAGGCCGAGCAAGAGACCCGGCACGGCCGCACGGACCCACGTCGGCTTTCGCGGCCAGGATGCCAAGACGTTCATGGCCGCGAGCAAGAGGAAGAGGACCACGGCCGGTGAATTGAGCTCGCCCTCGAAGTAGATGAATATCCAGTAGATTGCCGCGAAACCGGCGGCGACCAGTCCCACGGCGGGGGCGAACACGGCCCGGCCGAGCAGAAACATCAGCACGACGTTAGTCAAGCCTAGCGCCATCTGAATGATGCGTACGCCGAGATAGCTACCCCCGGTGAGCCAATAGGCCAGCGCGAGGAAGTACGGATAGCCGGGCGGCTTGGCGAAGGGGGTGGTCGGAATCTGGGGGTCGGGGCGCCCGGCCGGCGGCGTCCAGTCGCCGCTGAGGATCGCCCGCGCCCAGTAATCGTAGAAGCCGGGATCCACCACCGGCTGATCGAAATCCGGCGCTTTGACCAGCTCGCCGAGGTACGAGGCGCGCAGCAGCCCGCCAACCAATAGGATCGCGCCTAGGACGAGAACCGTCAACCATGGGCCTGGCTTGCGGCCATCTACTTTCTGTTCCGCCACGAGATATCCTTCGATTCAACGGTGCCTACGATACGGATTAGTACCCGACGGGCGCATTGTACCAGAGCGCGGCGCGGCGGACACGTGCCCCGCCCATTCCGTCAGGTCTTGGCCGGACTCCAGAATCCCTTGGCCAGGCGGAGGAGGTAGAGCGGCACGTAAGACGGCAGGTGACGGAGGCTCGGATAGTCGCGAAGGATGCGATAGACGCGGCCGGGCTTCATGTAGAATTGGCGCCAGGCCTTGCGCTGGTAGGCGTATAGCGTGGCGTCGGACACGTCCGCCAGGTTGACTTGGATGCCGGTGTAGTCCGTGTCTTCGTAGACGACGCGAGTGAGCTTCTCAGGGGCGGTTGCCTCGACCATGCGATAGAGTTCCGTGTTTGGGTACGGAATGACCGTGAAGAACGTGGCCGTGTGGAGCCGGGACTCGCAGGCTACGTCCAGCGTCATTCGGAGTTCCTCCTCGGTTTCGGTGGGAAACCCGAGCATGGTGAATCCGTGGGCGAACACGCCGCGATCCACCGCCATTCGAACGCCGTTGAGGAACTTGTCGATGTCCAGATTCTTGCGAATGAGCTTCTGAATGCGCGGCGAACCGGATTCGAGGGCGAAGGATGACCGATACATGCCCGCCGCCACCAACGCGTCGATTTGCTCTTCAGTCAACAGGTCGGTGCGCACGGCGTTCGGGAAATCGATCCTCAGTTTCAGGTCGCGCTCCGTGACCAGGCGCGAGAAGTCAAGCACGCGCCGGCCGTCGAGGTTGAACACATCGTCGAAGAACTCGAACTCGTGAACGCCGTAGGCGCGCACCAAGTGATCGATCTCGGCCACGACCCGCTCGGCGGATTGCATCCGGAAGCGCTTGCCGAAAATGTTGTGGCAGTACGCGCACTGATACGGACAGCCGCGACTCGTGAATAGCGAGAGGTACGGTCCCGGTGGCAACTGAGACATCCGAGGGATCGTGGCGTACCGATCGCGGTTGAGCAGGTCGTAGGCCAAGAATGGCAAGTGGTCCAAGTCCTCAATGATTGGCGCCGTGCCGGCATTGAGCACGGTTTCGCCCGCCGCGTTGCGCCAGATCAGACCTGGAATTTCCGACAGGTCCTCACCCTCGATGCGCGCCTCGATGATTCGCTCGAAGGCGATCTCACCTTCGCCCATCACCAGCGCGTCGGCGTCTAGGCTCTCGAAGGCCTGCACGCCGAGCGCTGAGGCATGCGGGCCACCCACCACGATCCACGCTTCGGGACACGCCTGCCGAACGCCACACGCAGCCTCCCGCAGCATACCCGCGAAGGAAGTCAGCGCCGTGAAACCGACGATGTCCGGCTCAAAGGCCAGTGCCTCGCGCACGAGCCGCTCGGTGGGCCAGTTCTCGGCGCGTTGGTCGACGAGGCGGATCTCGACGTCGAGCCGCTCGCGGACATACGCGGCCAGCGATAGGATTCCGACGGGCGGCGTAGCGCTCGGCGAGTTGACGCGTCGCCGGCCGATGTTCGCCAAGAATAACCGCCGTTTCCGCATGAAGACCCTTGAAAACAGACTGGTACCGCTACGGCTCTGAGGTGTCCGCAGCCGATACCTTCCTGAGTTGTGAAGTCACCGATTCCAGGAGCCGAAAATGGTCGAACACGCCGATGGCATCGCCGACGATGCCCACGAGAAACGGGCCGGCCACGCGCAGCGCGATCAGGCCGTGCTCGGGATCCTCGGCCACCAGCGTCGGCTCGGGCGCGGTGGGCACTTCAACCTGCGGCGCGTCGCATTGGGCCAGGTGTTCCTCGTATGCATCTCTCGCCTTCTCGGCATGGGTCGGCGATCCGCAAAACACCACGAACGCTGTTAGTTGAGCATCGAAGACGTTGGCCAGGGCGGAGATTCCGCGCGGGAAGAACGCGTAATCCATGACGCCTGTCGCATAGTAGCATTCCGAATGGGCCATCTTCTCCGGAATGTCCGTTACCGCAAGTAGCGGCGGGCGCATGGCGTCTGCGGCCAAGGCCTGCTCGATGCCCTCGGCCACGGCGAGTAGGCCCTCCTTGTTCTTGCGCGCTACGTTGAAACGGAGTTTCACGAAGAAATGTCCCTTGCAGAACGCGGCCGCCGTGCTGCCGACGACGCCTTCGACGCCGATGGATCGGATGTCGTCGTCAGGCTCGCGGTACCGCGAGTAGATGCCGAAGGCATCCAGCGGCGATCCCATTTGATAGATCTCGACGTCGATCCGCTCGTCGGACGCCTCATCCGACGCGTAGGTGATCACGGCAACGTCGGAAAAGCCGTAGGGAAGATACAGCTCCGCTTCGCCGTCGATGAGGTCGAACAGGTTGTCCTTGGTGTAGGTGACGATTTCGCCGATACGTGACCAGTTGCCGATACGCTCCGGTGGAACGAGATCGCTGTCGTCCGCGCGAACGCGACAGGCTACGAGCAGCACCGCGGCGACCGCCATTGTCATCAGCCGGTGTCCGATTCGGATGTCCATTCCGTGTTGTTCTTCCTACGAGTGTTTCGCGTCAACGTCGCGTTTTACGCTGGCGGCGCAAGCCGCAGTGTCAATCCTTCTGTCTCCGGGGTCACGAATTGAACCTCGTTGACCGTCCAGGTCTTGCCCGCCTTGGGCACGTCGATCTCGATGATAATGCATCGCCCTCGCCGTGGAGGAAACGATGCCGCGATCATGCCATTGCCGCCTTCGGCGATGCACGCCGGCTCGCCGCGCTCGTCAAGGCTGTTCGCGACGCAGACGCGGGCGCGCGTCGGAACGCAATCCGACGTTCCTGCCGCATCGAAGACGACGCCGTGGATTTCGTAGTCGGTTCCAAGGTCGAGGCTCAGCCACATGCCAGTCTCCTGAACAACACCGCTGTTCCACGCTGTCTCCGGATTGCTGTCGATCGCGTAGAAGGTGTCTCCTTGGTTGTGCGAGGCACGTACGGCGCACCGCGCGAAGATGATCTGATGGGCGGCGAGTATGGCGGCGCCGCGCACCGTCGGATCATCAATGAACCGCTTCGCCACGTCGAGCGCCTCCGGCAGATAGACGCCCGCCAAAACGCTTAGCAGGCTCTCCTTTGTTGCCGCGTCCTGCGCCAGCGTGAGGGCGGTGTCACAGTAGCGGAGGTCCTGCTCCTCATCTCGATCGCTCTGCATGCGAAGCAAGCGCGTGACACCCTTGAGCGCCAGGGTTCGGAACGCCTCGTCCTGACTCTGCTCCGCGATATCGATGAGCAGTCCGAGTACGTCCGGTGTCGGCCAGTCGCGCAACGCACGAATTGCGGCCTTGCGCGTTTCTTCAGGACCCTCGCGCGCATTTTGTTCGAGGATGCCTACGTATGAAGCATCGCCCAGTTCACTGAATGCCGTCAGCATGGCGATCCGTGCAGCCTCGTTCGGCGCTTGCCGCCAGCCGTCGATCATGACGCGGTTTCGCTCGACCTCGTCGGCGATCTTCCGGGCAACCATGACCAGGGCGTGCGCTGCCCAATGCCGGATTCGCTCGTCGTCGGCCGTGTGGACGAGGCCGATGAATGTCGGGGTGTTCGTTCCGGGCGCCAGTTCCGCCAAGCTTTTGAGCAACTGAATGCGTACGCTCGGATCGGCGCCCGGCTTGTGCACCATGCGAAACAGGGCCTCGACGGCTTCTGTCGCACCGCGAGCGGCCAGCGCCTTGACAAGCTCGACGCTCTCCGCCGGTTCCGACTCCGGCACGAGCTTCAGAAAGGCCGCGTTGGTCCCGACGCCTCGGAGGGAGACAAGCCCCGCGCGAGCCGCTTCGCATTCCTCGGTCGTGGGGCCGTGTGCGGCGATGCGCGCCAGGAGGCCGATGGTGGTGTCGTTCCCGAGTGCGGCCACGGCGCGAATCGCGGCCACCCGGACTTCGGCAGGCCCGGTTTCCGAGCATGCCATGGCCCCGTTCAGGGCCGCCGCATCGCCCCGTTCGGCCAAAGCGGTGAGCAACACGGCCTGCGTTTCGGGTGCGAGATTCGGGAGGGCGGCGGCCAGAGCCTGTGTCGCCTTCTCGCCTTCCAGAAACCGGGCGCCACACGCTGCAGCCGATTCCATGGCCGCGTTTCCGCAGGCCAGCGCGGAGACGACCTCGGCTAGGGCCTCGTCTCGTTGGATGGCAACCCTTCCCAGGAAGGCCGCCGCGCGCACGTGGTCGATAGGCGACGCCTCGATCAGCGCCTGGAATGCCGCAAGGGCTTCGTCATTCCGCCCGGCCAGCCGCAGGCGATGCGCCGCCAAGAGGCGCTGGTGAAATGTGGCCGAAGCATCCAACGGCTGGCCCCTAGCCTCGGCGATCTTGCCGAGGGCGACCAGCGCGGCCTCCGCCACCTCGGCGTCGCTGTCGAGTGTCAGCGGCCCGAGTGCATCCGCGGCCGCGACGCTCCGTCTGTCGCCCAGCGTGTTGACGATGCCGACTCGAGCGCGCCCGTGGGCCGTCGACAATGCGCCGACGAGCGCTTCGTCGACGCCGGGATAGGGCAGATTCTCGAGGGCGTACCGCGCCATGTCGCAGGTCGCCTCGTCGGCCAAGAGCGCCGCGACGGCCGGTACGCAGGATGGCGTGCCAAACAGTGCCAACTCGCGGCAGATCGCCTGCTTGGCATCGAGCGAGATGGGTTCGCCAAGGAGTCCCACCATTTGCGAAACGACCGTCTCGCGGAGTTCCGGTGTCTCGTGTATTTCGCACAGGGCCGCATGAAGATTCCGAATGCAGGCGGGGCTCTCGCCGAACTCGTACGAGGCGAGTTCTTGGAGGGCCGCCTGCGCCGTCGCGGCCGCCTCATCCTCGGCCGCTACCGCGCCGAAGCATGCCTGGACGGCCGCGGAAACAACCGCCAGGACAAGCGCGTATCGAAAGGTATTCACTCTCATGACTGGCCTTTCGGCGAGTATAGCAGATGGGAATGGGGTCGTTAGCTGTTTTCTCGTCCCGCGTTGGTACCATCTCCTTTTCGACGTCCCGGCAGGTCGGGAAATGGCCTAGTGCCTCTATTTTTGAGTTGACATATGACGATACTTGCTTTATGCTGGATGTCAAGAAGTATATAGGGTGCTAATATATATCTTTCAGTAATGATACGAAGGATATCTCTGATAAGATGGGACAAGTGGCGCGATTGAGGAGATCGAGCGATGCGTACAGCGAAGCGAATTGGCTTGGCGGCGGCCGTGACGGTGTTGCTGCTCGGCGTCGCCGTCGAGGCCGGCAGTGTCGAAATTCAACCGCTGGCCCGTGCCCGACGAACGACGAGCCCGCTCACCACCGATGAATGGGGCGTCTGCGGCCCGATCTTTGGCAGCCTTCAGGCCAGCACCGAGATCTATGTGATGGATGTCGGCGGCGGGAACCTGACCAACCTCACCCACAGCCGTGGCGACAAGTCGTTCCCGGCATGGTCGCCGGACGGCAAACAGATCGCCTTCGCGCGAAGGGCCGGCGGCCAACTCATCCTCTCGGTCATGGATGCCGACGGCACGAACGTCAAGGACCTCACGCAGCAGGACTACTCGAGGGGCATCAAGGATGTCGACTCGACGCCGGCGTGGTCGCCGGATGGCAAGCACATCGCCTTCTCGACGACGCGCGACGGCAATTGCGAGGTCTACGTCATGGGCG
>Ga0209097_10000126_pt1 | contig 88428 bp, 44 predicted proteins | sample AD_UKC052_MetaG_FD_184419 | JGI IMG/M metagenome (GOLD analysis project Ga0209097, IMG submission 184419) | Active sludge microbial communities of municipal wastewater-treating anaerobic digesters from USA - AD_UKC052_MetaG (SPAdes) (version 2) | ecosystem: Engineered > Bioreactor > Anaerobic >... | reverse complement strand
ATCGCCACGCGGGACGTGGGACCGAACTGCAAGACCTTGATCGAGCTGTACGGTCCGGACGGCGCGACATTGCTGGATTGGGACGACTGGGGCATGGACGATTTCGACGCCTACGTGACGTTCCTCGTGCCGGTCTCGGATGTCTACTACGTTCACGTGCTGAACGAGCTTCCGTGGGCGTCGACGGGGACGTACTACAGTCTTCAGGTGTGGAACGAGACGGCGCCGTGCGGATATTCGCCGAGCCTGGTGATCACGGTACGGAACTCGTCGACGGGCGCCAAGCTCAAGAGCATTCCGGTGAAGGTGAAGAAGTCGACGGTATCGACGTATCCGCCGGCGCGGACGACGAACACGTCGGGGCAAGTGACGTTCACGGGCCTCAAAGACGCCTCGACGTACAACATCTCGATCACGGCGACGGGGTACAAGTCGTTCACGGGGTCGAAATACATTTCATGCGTGAGAAGCACGACGTACACGGCGAACTTGGTGAAGTCGGTGGGTTCATCGCAGTTGGCAGGCCCTGGCGATGTGGTGATGGGCGCGGAGCCGAACTGGATCGCGCTGGCGATGGAGAACGTGGGCGAGGGGACAATGGAGTGGTGGGTCGAAGAGATCCAGGACTATCCGTGGATGTGGATCGAGGACGCGGTGGGTGTTGGCGACGGGAGTTTCACGGTGCATTGTCTTGGTAACGAGAGCCGGACGGTGCGGAAAGGGTGGCTGCGTCTGCATGTGTCCGACGAGGACGGAAGTCCGGCGTTGGGCGACGGAACGGAAGTGAGCGTCGAGCAGGAAGGGGACTTCGAATCGCCGGCGATCACGGTGCTGGGCGACAATCCGGCGCAGGTGCATCGGAACGCGGAGTACGTGGATGCGGGTGCGGAAGCGTACGACGCGGTGAGCGGCGACCTGACGGCGGCGATTGATGTCGTGAGCACGGTGAGTACGGCGATACCGGGCGAGTACGAGGTGCGGTACACGGTGGAGGACGCGGTAGGGAACGTGGCGTCGGCGACGCGAGTGGTGGAGGTGCTACCGTGCACGGAGGGCGTGTGCTTGAGCGTGGACGCGGGCAGTTCGACAACGCTGTCCGTGGAGTGGGGTGAACCGGCGGAGTTCCTGGTGACCACGGAGGGCGGCGGCGGACTCAAGTACCAATGGTACCAGGTGGAAGGGAAGTCCGACTGGCTGCTCGAGGGCGAGACGGAGCCCTTGTACCGGATCGCCCATTGCCGCGAGAACCATGCGGGTTCGTACTACTGCGAAGTGCACAACACCCTCGGCGACGAGTTGGTCAACTCGCCGGTATTCACGCTCGATGTGACCGTTTCGGCGCCGGCGGTGGGCGTGATTGGTTTGTCCTTGCTGGGTGTGGGCGTGGCGTTGGCTGGCATGGGCCGGTTCCGGAAGAGGAGATAGCGTATACCGTGGGGCGTTTTAGCCCTGACGCCCCGCATTTCCCTGCCGGTCTCCGGCGACGTGGAGCTTCTGGTTCCGCAGCGTCGCCGGAGACCGGTCCCGGGAAGGTGAGGCGAGGAAAGCGATCGAGGACGTTGCGTGAGGCTCGAAATGAAGTAGTGTGGTTACGTGTGGTGCCGCGGACGATGGCACTGCATGGCGAGACGCGGAGATGGCTGTCTCCGGCACTGGCATAGGAGGTTCTACGAATGGATGGCCGTAACGGAAATGCGCGCGTTGCAGGAAGGTTCCCGCTCTTGGCCGGGATTTCTTTGCTGGTTGTCCTGTGTCTCGGGGCCTCTGTCAGCGCGGCGGACCCCCTGCAGATCATCGTCCAACCTTCGGGGAACGAAATGAATGCCGGCGACCCGTGGACGTTTAGCGTCGTGGTGGCCGGCGGGACGGGAACGGTGCACTACCAATGGCATTGGTATAACGGCATCGACGCACCTCTGGATATAGGCGTGGATTCCTCGAGCTATGCCATCCCCGCGTGCGGCCTAGAGCATAGCGGTTACTACTGGGTAACCGTGAGCGACGACAACGAGGCCATTAACTCGAGCCACGTGTTATTGTCCATCGACCCTCTGAGCGTCTATCCGTACTTCCTTGTTCAGCCGGTGGCTGGCACCGTTTCGGTGGGCGAGTCCTTCACGTTCACCGTGGACCTTCGTGGTGAACCGCCGCTGCTTTATCAGTGGTACAAGGATGGCATGCCAATCCCTGGCGCAAACAGTACTACACTCACAATTGATCCCGTTGATTTCCCGGATGTCGGCGTCTACTATTGCGAAGTGACGGCCGGCGAGCACGGCGATTACGTCGTGGTGAGCAACACGGTGGACCTGCAGGTGCAGTTGGCGCCCATCGTCCTCAACCTTGGATTTCCCCCAGGCGGCTATATCTGCGAAACGGACTTGCCGGTATCGTTCTGCGTCAGTGCCTTGGGCGTGGGCCCATTCACGTATGAGTGGACGAAGGACGGAACACCTATACCGGGTGCCGACGCAGCCTGCCTCTCGATCCCGTGCGTAGAGGTGGCGAATTCCGGATCCTACCGGTGCACCGTCACCAATGGGTACGGAAGTAACACGTCCGACTCGTTCATCCTGAGAGTCACCCCGAGAGTACAATCCGGCATGACGACGACGGTGTTTCGGTTCGAACGTCTTTGGCCGACATTGCAGCAGCCCTGGTATTTCACCTCGCCGTCAGCCGTCATGGTAACCGGCAATGACAATATCTACATCTCCGACGAAGGCGCCGGCGCCGCGCACAAAATGAGTACGGCGGGGCAGTTCCTGCGCTCCTGGGAGGGTTTTTCCGGCCGTGGCATCGCCGCCACAAGCACCGGGGACGTGTTGTTGGCTGGAGGCTACCGCGTGCAGCAGGTCGGTCTAGGCGGCACGCTTCTCAAGGAGTGGGGGAATGCCCAGAGCTCTTTACCGCCGGGCTATTTCTCGAATGCCTCGAGCGTAGCGGTGGATGCCTCGGGCAACTTCTATGTGGCCGACTCGGGTAACGACCGTATCCAGCGATTCGGCGCCAATGGCGAGGTGAGCGGCATTTGGGGCGGCTCCGACGTATCGCCGTGGTTCTTCGACAATCCATTGGGCGTGGCCGTGGACGGCTCCGGGAACGTGTATGTGGCCGACTCCGGTAACCACCGGATCCAGAAGCTGGCGTCCAATGGGACGCCGTTAGCGGTATGGGGATCGCTGGGTTCGGGCCCGCAGGAGTTCGACACGCCGTGCAGCATCGCGGTGGATACGGCCGGAAACCTGTACGTCGCGGAATTGGGCAACGACCGCATCCAGAAACTGGGGCCGGACGGTACCTCGTTGGCGCGGTGGGGAAGCCTTGGCTCGGCACTGGGTCAATTCGACGATCCCCTCGGCGTGTCTGTGGACAGCAGCGGGAAGATCTATGTCGTCGACTCGAATAATGCGCGGGTGCAGGTGCTGGATCCGAACGGCACGCCGGTTGCCCAGTGGCGGAGCTACAGCGCGGATGCCGGACAGTTCTCGGCGCCGCTCGACGTGGCCGTGGATAGTGCCGGAAACATGTTTGTTGCGGATTCCGGTAACCATCGCATCCAGAAGTTCGACTCGAGCGGCGAGGCCGTCGCTCAATGGGGTAGCCAAGGCAGCGGCCCTGCACAATTCGAAGGGCCATCGGACGTGGCGGTCGATAGCGCTGGCTACATCTATGTAGCCGATACCGGAAATCACCGAATTCAGAAGCTGTCGCCCACAGGCAGTCCGGAAGCACAATGGGGCGGGTTGGGTACTGCGCCGGGTCAGTTCAACGAGCCGCAGGGCGTGGCCGTGGATGCCGCCGGTTACATTTACGTAGCCGATACCGGCAACCACCGCGTCCAGCGACTCCAGCCCAACGGAACGCCCGAAACGCCGTGGGGAAGCCAGGGCAGCGGACCGGACGAGTTCGACTCGCCCCGAGGTCTGACGCTGGACAGCTCGGGGAACGTCTATGTCGCGGACACCGGAAACAATCGCGTCAAGCAACTGGATCCGGCTGGGAACTTCATGGCGATCTGGGACAACGCAACCGAGCTGGGATTCATTGCGCCGCGCGACGTGGCCGTGGACGCCGACGGCCACCTCTACGTCGCGGACACGGGCCACGACCGCGTACTGAGACTGGGCAGTGGGCTTCCGACCGTCTTGGGGGCGCCAGGCAGTCAGCCGGAGCAGTTCCGTTCGCCGTGGGGCGTGGCCGTGGATGCTACCGGACGGGTGTACGTTGCCGACCGGGCGAACAACCGCATTCAGCAGTTTCGTTCCCTCGAGCTCAGCAACAGCGCGAAAGCCATCATCTTGGCCGGCGGCGGGCCTTATGTGGGCAACGAGCTCTGGAATGCCACCGAGATATGCGCCAACTTTGCCTATCGCACGTTGACGTATCAGGGATTTACCAAAGAGACCATCTATTACCTCTCGTCGGACACGGAGCTCGATCTGGACGGCAATCTCGTGGCGGATGATGTCGATGCGCTTGCCACCAAAGCGAATCTCGGTAACGCGATCACCCAGTGGGCACCGCGGTATGTGGACTCGAACGGATTGCCACCCGGTGACGTGGTGCTGTACCTCGTCGACCACGGCGGCAACGGCACGTTCCGGTTGAGCGCCACGGAACTCCTGTCGGCGTCGGAACTCGACACATGGTTAGACGAGCTCCAGACGCAGATTGAGGGGACGCTGACGGTCGTCTACGACGCGTGCTATTCGGGTACATTTGTGGACGATTTGCAGGCTCCCAGCGGCTACGAAGACAAACGCATCGTCATGACCAGCACGTCGCCGGACGAGGAGGCCTACTTCGTCGCGACAGGCACCGTGTCCTATTCGAATTACTTCTGGACGGAGATCTTCAATGGCGGGTGCGTCGGAACGGCCTTTGACGCCAGCAAGGACGCCCTGACCGAGACGCACGTCTATCAGACTCCCTTGTTGGACGACACCGGTGACGGCCTCGGAAGCGAGCCGGATGATGGCACCGTGGCCGCCCTCACCTATCTGGGCAATGGAACGCGTCTGTATTGGTCGGGCCCTGTCATTGGCGCGGTTTCTCCTCCCGCGAATATCAGTGGAACGGCAGAGGCTCCGATCTGGGCCGAGCCCGTCACGGATCCCGACGGCATCGATCGCGTGTGGGCGGTCATGCGGCTGCCGGGCGTGGTTTCCGATTCCGGCGTGAGCCCCGTGGTCGGCCTGCCGAGTATCGATCTGCCGCACGCAGGCGGCGACCGCTACGAGGCGACGTATACCTCCTTCACCATGCCCGGGATCTATGATGTTCTCATCTATGCCCGAGATCGAATCGGCAACACGTCAGCGCCTCAGAGAACCACGGTTTCCGTCGATACTCCCCTCACGCGCCGCGTGTTGATTGTGGCCGGAGGTGAATCGACGGCTCCTTCCTGGCCGGCGACACAGCGAGGCGCACAAACGTCTTACTCCGCTTTGCTCGCCCAAGGCTATGACGCAGGTTCTGTTTACTACCTGAGCCCGGTATCGACGGCCGGCGTCGATGGCCTCGCCACGATGGGCAGTATCGAGTCGGCCATCACGGTGTGGGCCGCCTCGCAAACGCAGGATTTCACCGTCTACCTGGTTGGCCCGGGCCTGGGCAGCGAATTCCAGGTGAATGGCACGGAGACGCTCGCGGCCGCGCAACTGGATGCCTGGCTGGATGATCTCCAGACAACGCTGCCGGGCAAGGTAACCGTCATATACGATGGTGACTACTCCGGGACGTTCATGCCACTTCTCACGCCGCCCCCGGCCTATGCCGGTAAGCGGATTGTGATTTGCAGTGCCATGGGGACCCAACGGGCGAAATCCTTCTGGGACGGTTCTGTGTCTTTCTCCTGGTATTTCTGGAGCAAAGTCTCCGGAGGTGCAAGCATCAACGATGCCTTCAGTTATGCCCGTGCGAGCGTCCAATCCTGTGGTGGCGGCCAAACGGCCATCATGGATGCGAGCGGCGATGGCCGGTGCGTTTCCGTGGACGAGCGAGCGATCGCAAGCCTGTACCGGATTGGGAATGGACTTGTCTTTGCGGCGGATCCCCCGCTTATCGGTTCCGTGATGCCAGCCCAGGACATCACCGGCACGGATATGCTGACCCTATGGGTCGATCAGGTGACCGCGACGGCCGGCATGGACAGCGTGCGCGCCGTGATCACGAAGCCGAACGCGGACGTCGATACCGTTGATTTCTCACATACCGCAGGCGACCGGTACGAAACGGTGTACTCCGGGTTCGATCAAGGAGGCGTCTTCTTGATCTCCGTGTTTGCCATGGACCTCGATGGTCAGCTCTCGTTGCCGGCGGATACCACCGTCACGCGTACCGATAGCCCCAATCCCGACGACTGTAATCCGTCGGCCCTCTTTGGCCAGCGGCCGGCGCTGCCCGGCGATACCTATGCCGTGTGGCTGAGTGACGAGCTGGTAATTCCCATGGATTTCCTCGATGTGCCCCTCGATAACTTCTGGGGCCTGAGCGAACCGGTGGGTGCCGTGCGCTGGTGGGGCGCAGAGGCGTCCTTAGCGGACACCAGTCCGTGTGTGCGCGCCACAAATACGTTTACGATCACCCTTTATGCCGACGGCGGTGGTTTGCCGGGTGCGGTGACATGCACGTACGAAGACGTGACGCCGACCCGGACGCCCACGGGCCTGTTCTACGACCCATCCGGCTACAACGGCCCCTATGAACTCATGCGGTACGATGTCACGCTCGATTCCGACTGCTCGATCACGGCCGGCTGGATATCCATCTTCGGCTCCAACAGCAACTCCGATTCCTGCATCTTTGTGCTTCCGACGGCCCGCGAGGGTGACAGCGCGATGGCCATCATGGACGAAACCTATGGTGTCAGTCCGACCAGTGGTGACCTGCCTTTCTGTCTAATGGCGAGGGGCGGCGAAGGCGAGGGTGAAGGCGAAGGCGAAGGCGAAGGCGAAGGCGAGCCGGCCAACGACGAGTGTGCTAATGCGGAGGCCGTAACGCTGGGCGTTACGGCCGTTGGCACCAACGTTGGCGCCACAGGCACGGATATCTCGTCATGTGCGTGGAACGACTGGAACGACGTCTGGTACGTGTACACGGCGGGGACCGATGGCCCACTCATGGTCGACTTGAGCGGCAGCGATTTCGACACCACGTTGGCCGTGTATGACGCCTGCGGCGGCAACGAGCTCGCCTGCAACGACGACGCCAACAGTACGGTGCAATCCCAGGTGGTCTTTAACGCCGCGTCCGGGTCGCCGTATTACATCCGCGTGGCCGGTTATGGCGCCGGTGCGGGCACGTGCTACGTTCTGGTTGATATTGTCCCACCGCCCGCGAACGATGAATGCGCCAACGCCGAGGTAGCCGTTGATGGTACCGTCTATGCGACAAATCAGGGCGCCACGGGCACGGACATTACCTCGTGCGGCACGGACGACTGGACGGACGTGTGGTACGTGTATACCGCTGGCAGCACGGGCACCGCGACCCTCCTTGCCTACGGCGTGTTCGACATGACGCTGGCCGTTTTCGACGAATGCTCGGGTACGGAGCTTCTCTGTCTGCAGAATCCTGGGTACTCGTCCTCACAACGCTCTCTTCCGGTTGTGGAAGGCGAGACCTACTACCTGCGCATCGCCGGGGAGAACGGCACCACGGGCTACTACGAGATTACCGTGACGATGGATACGCCCCCGGCCAACGACGAATGCGCCAACGCGAGAGTCATCGTCGAGAACATCGAGGTGTACGAGACGAATCTCGGTGCGACTGGGACAGACGCGACCTCGTGCGGCACGGGCGACTGGAATGACGTCTGGTATGTGTACACGGCCGCCGGAACGGGCACCGCGACCCTCGTTGCCTTGGGCGCGTTCGACATGACGCTGGCCGTTTTCGACGCGTGTTCGGGGACCGAACTCGCTTGCTTCCAGAGCCCGACGTCCTACCTGTCGTCATGGCCGTTTGCCGTTGTGGAAGGCGAGACCTACTACGTGCGCATCGCGGGCGAGAACGGCGCCGCAGGTTCCTTCCAAGCCATGGTAGAGCTACCGGTACCGCCGGCCAACGATGAGTGCGTGAGCGCCGAGACGATTACAGAAAGCGCAGCCGTGGATGGATCTACGGCAAACGCGACGGGAACCGACATCACTTCCTGTGGCACGGATAACTGGAACGACGTGTGGTATGTCTACACCGCATCGAGTACGGCTACGGCAAGCTTCAGCGCATGGAGCGATTTCCCGGCAACCGTGGCCGTTTTCGATGAATGCTCGGGCACGGAACTTCTCTGTCTGCAGAATCCGACGTACGGGTCCTCGCTATGGTCCCTCGCCGTCACGGCAGGCGAGACGTATTACTTGAGGGTTGCCGGAGAAAATGGCGACACAGGAACCTATCACCTTAGCTTAAATGTATATGATCCACCAATCAATGACCAATGTACCGATGCCGAGTTTCTGCCCAATTCTGAGTGGGTGTTCGGTGCCAACTATGGCGCGACGGGTGCGGATCTCACCTCGTGCGGCACGAACGACTGGACGGACGTGTGGTACGTGTATACGGCCGTGGACACGGGTACCGCGACGCTCGGTTTCTCCAACCATGGCGGCGGCGTGATCACGTTAGCTGGCCTCGATGAGTGTTCCGGGACAGAAATCGGTTGTTGGACGATCCCCGGTTACGCGTGGGATTCCCTGCCCTTCGGGGTCGTGGAGGGCGAGACGTACTACCTGCGTATCGCCGGCGAGAACGGTGCTACGGGCTCTTTTGAAGTGTGCGTGACGGTGCCGCCTTCCAATGATGAGTGCCTTAGTGCACAAGTACTACTGGAAGGCTCCAGCGTGTGCGGAATGACGGGTGGGGCAACGGGCACGGATATCACCTCGTGCGGCACCGACGACTGGCACGACGTCTGGTACGAGTACACGGCCTCGAGCACGGCCCTCGCAACGGTCAGCCTCTACGGCGATTCTCCGATGATCCTGGCAGTATTCGACGAGTGCGTCGGCACGGAACTCGCCTGCGCGCCCGTTCCTTCCGGTGCTTCTTCGTCGCTGACGGTCACGGTGGTCGAAGGCGAGACTTACTACATGCGTGTGGCCGGCGATGAGGGCGGCGCAGGTTCGTTCTGCATATCGGCCTACATTCCCGGACCGACGCCGCCCAACGACGACTGCACGAACGCGTGGCCTCTGATCCGGAACGTTTCGGTGCCGGGAACGACCGTGGGCGCCACCGCGTGGCCCGTCGCGAACTGTGGCTATGATGACTCGACCGACGTGTGGTACCGCTACACGGCCGCGACCGATGCTCCGATGGCGGTAGGTCTCACCGCAGCAAACGATTTCGGTTCTACCATTGCCATTCACGAAGACTGCGATGGGCATCTTGTGGCGTGTAGTGACGCGATCTTGGGCTCCCACAGCCTGTCCTTTACCGCGGAGGCAGGAACTACCTACCTGTTCCGTGTCGCGGGCACCTATGGCGCCGAGGACGACTTCACCGTGTGTGTGACGAGTGTTCCTCCAAACGACGACTGCGAGAACGCGGAGTTCTGGGATCCCTCGGGGGGAGGAAGCAACTATGGCGCGACCGGAACGGACATCACCTCCTGCGGCACGGATGACTGGAACGATGTGTGGTATGTGTTCATACCCGGGTCGAACGGCTCCTACCTCCTCACGGTGGCGCCCGAGCCGGGCGAGGAAACGTTCACGCCAACGGTTGCCGCGTTTGACGGCTGTGGCGGCGCGGAGAAGTTCTTGGCGTGCAGCACCCACGGGGTGGGCGCGCAGAAGCTGCTCACCTTGTATGGCGAAGCCGGTGTTCCCTCCTACATCCGCGTGGCGGGAGAGTCGGGAAGCAGCGGGTTGTTCAGTACCTATCTCCACGTTCCGGGCAACGATTTCATCCAGTCGCCGCAACCTCTGGTGTTGGGCCAGTGGCTGGACGGTACGACGGTGGGCGCCATCTATGGGCATGATGAGCTGACGGGCTGCGCGTTGAACGATTCGAACGACGTGTGGTACGAGTTCACGGCGCCAGTCGATGGGACCTATCTAATAGACATAGCTCACAACGCCCAATCGGTTACATTGGCCATGTTCCCGGAAGATTTCAGCGGATCCAATTGCCGCGTGCTTGCCGCGAATCCGACAGGTGTGGTTACGCGTGGTGGGCCGATGACGGCAGGAAAGTATTATGTTCGCATCGCGGGAGCGGACAGCGCCGAAACCACCTTCGAGATTCGTCTTCATATGGAGCCGCCCGATGAGTGTGGGAACGCTGTTCCACTGGCGCTCGACACGCCGCTGACGGGCGCCAACTTCGAGGCCACCGGGACAGACATCACGTCCTGCGGCTCGAATGACTGGAACGACGTGTGGTACTCCTTCGCGCGGCAGGATTACCGCGTCTGGCCGCATATCGTGGAAGTGACGCCGGACTTCGATGCCACCGTCGCGCTTTCCGGATCGGACTGTTCCTCCACATCCGATTGCCGTGTTGTTCCGGCTGGCACGACGGTCACGCTACGCTTCACCACCAGTCGCTATTGCTGGCCCGGTGGATGTGTAGGACACCGTGTCTATTTCCGTGTGGCCGGCGTGGACGGCGCCGAGGGCACTTTCCAAATCTCCGTGCGGGAGGCACCACAGGAAAACGACGACTGCGCTCACGCCGCGACATTGCCGCTGGGGACATCCGTGAGCGGTAACACGTGCCGGGCCACGGGCGCCGACATAACCTCGTGCGGCGCCGGCGACGCCCGCGACCTCTGGTATGCCCTTACGGTGCCGACATCGGGATGGGTGCGCGTCGGAGGCCAGGGCGATCATACGCTGGCGGCCTTCGATCATTGCGCGGGATCCGAACTCGTGTGCGGCCTGCTGGGAGACGGGATGGTCTTCGCGGTTTCCGAAGGCGTCACATACTACATCCGTGTGGCCGCGCTACCGGGCCAGGACGAGTTCGACGCGCAAGCCTTCACGCTCTTGGCCGAGGCGGTGATACCTCCGGCCAATGATGACTGCGCACAGGCCATTCCCTTGGCGTTGGGCACTCCGCTGCGAGGAAGCCACGTCAACGCCAGCGGCGTGGACATCACATCGTGCGGCGATGGGGACGCGTCGGACGTCTGGTACTACTGCGTCGCGCCGGAGACGGGCGTCCTCAGCATAAGTTCGATAGTGTTCGACGTGTCATCGTTCGAGCGCGAGACGTTGGGGGCCTTCGACGCGTGCGGCGGGAACGAGATCGCATGTGCCACGGGCTCCGCGGCGGATGGCCCGCTGATCTCGTTTCCGGTGACCACCGGAGCGACCTACTGGCTTCGCGTGGGCGGATCGAGCGTCTACCACGGCGAGTTCCAGATCATCGCCGCGTATGTTCCGGACAACGAGACGTGCGCCTCGGCCACAGCCCTGGCATTGGACGAGATTGTCGAGGGAACGACCACGGGCGCACCCGATAGGAGCGTCTGGTACCGATTCACCGCGCCCGAGTCCGGAGAGTACTGCGTCACGGCGCTTGCCGATCTGCGCGTCGCGCTCGACGTATTCGACGCGTGCGAGGGCGAGGGCGAAGGGGAAGGGGAGTGCGAAGGGGCCATTACCATCACGCAGTCCACGGATCCCGACACGGTGACCTTCGGTTCCTCGGTGGCCTGTTACGATCCCTTGCAAGGGCACCGAGACAACCATTTCATGAGGAGGTTCGACCTGAGCAACGAGTTCGGGATCACTAGGCCGTTTGACATCTCGTGCCTGACCTTTGGCGTCTTGACCGCCTCAGGCGGCCCGCAAATGGTCCAGGCCAGGCTCTACGAGATTCCCAAATCCGCTCCTTTGGAATTCGCGTCCATGACGCTGCTGGGCAGCTACACGGACTCTGCGTTTCCGGACATGGACCTGGAGATGGTCTCGTGGCCTATCACCGGAACTTTTATGACGCCGGCCAGCTCGGACCTCGTTGCGGATGTCTACGTTCCGAATGCCTACGAAACAGGTCGCCAGTTCTTCCTGGGGGCCAACGGCTTGGGTCAGACGGCGCCAAGCTACCTTGCGGCCTGGGGCTGTGAATTGCCCGAACCGGTGGACCTCGCAGGAATTGGGTTCCCAGACTCGCACTGGGTCATGTCCGTCAAGGGCGACACGGGGTCGCAGGTGACCGGGAGCTATGGCACCGACACGCGGGCGCTCGCGGTGTTTGAGGGCGTTTCCGGCCAGACGTACTACATCCGGACGGCAGGCCTGGGCGACTTCCGCCTGTGGGTGAGCCATGAAGCGCCCAATTATACGTGCGCGACGGCCGCGCCGCTCGTGGACGGCGTGGTAGCCCCGGTGCATAGCGCGAGCGAATGGTACGCCTACACGGCGGGCCACACGGGCAAGGTCACGCTGTCTTGGGACGGCACGAGTACCGCCGTTACCGTCTACGACGCCTGCGGCGGCGCCGAACTCGCCCATGGGGACGCGTTTGCCCTCACGGCGCCGTTGGACCTTACGGAAGGCGTGAGCTATTACGTTCATGTCGAGAGCCCGTTGGCCAACTGCACGCAGGTGCTCGTCACGCCGGGGCCGGACGAGGATCCTCGAGAGGCCCTGCGGCTCATCCGCTCGATACCCGGCGGCCAGTTTGCTTGGCAGTTCGAGGGATTGGGCGACATTCTCACGGACAACACGGGTTACGTCTATCTCTCCGAACGACAATACAAGGAGGAACTCGTCTGGTGGCCGGGAGGTGGAGGAGAAGGCGAGGGAGAAGGCGAGGGATACTGGGTCCCGACCCAAGTGTTCGTGCGCGAGCAGGTCAAGAAATTCACGCAAGATGGCGCGCTGGTCACGCAGTGGACGGCCGCGGAAGCCCCTTCTTCGAGTGCCTCGGTAGCCATGGCGTTGGATAGTGCCGGAAGCCGGATCCTGCGTGCGGGGACCTATCTCGACGAAGGCGAGCCGCCGCAATCCCATGCCTTCGTGGAAGGCTTCACAACGAGCGGTGCTTTCCTGGCCTCGTGGGACCTCGGCGCCGTCGAACCAGTCGACCTGGCCGTAGAGAGCTCGGGCCAGGTCTATGTCGCGTGCATGGATGGCCATATCCTGGTGCTCGATGGCAATACCGGGGCTCCGGTCAACGCGTGGGCGACGGTCGGCGTGCCCTGGTCGATTGTGGTGGATTCTTCCGGCATCGTGTCGGTCTTGGTCAGTAACGAGAGTTTACTGGATATCGAGCGATATGATGTCTTAGGTAACGTGCAAGCCACTTGGAACACGGGCCTAGTAACGGAACAGTACGGTATGTACGGCGGTTACTGGACGTGTAGTGGTGGGGAACGACTGGCGGTGGACGCGGCCGGGAACGTCTATCTCATCGGAAACTGCTCGAATGACGGCGTGCTGGTCTACGCGCCGGACGGGTCCTCGGCGGCAATGCCGGGCGGTTCGTGGTCGGGCTCGCGAGACTTGGCCGTAGCGGGTGACGGCAGCCTGTATGCCCTGGGGACGTTTATCGATCTCACGGGCGGCCTTGAGGGCATCGTCACATTCTCGCCCGCAGGCGAAGTACTGGCCGTGTGGGGCCCGCTCTTCTATTCGGCCCACGGGCTCGCCGTTGATGCGGAAGGCACGGTCTTCGTAGGCGACACGGGCGGCTCGCGGATCCGGGTTGTTGACGCGACCGGAAGCATCGTCCGCGACATTCCGGAGAGTGCCAGATCGCTGTATGCCGACCATGCCGGTGCCCTCTACGTGACCGCGGGGTCGCTGCGCAAACTCACGAACACCGGTGATTGGCTCTCTGATTGGATGTTACCCAACCTCGGGAGCTCGTCGTCCGTCAGCGGCGACGGCTCGGGCGCCGTGTGGGTGGCGGACGGAAGCAACGCACAAGTTCACCGGTTCACACCGGAAGGCGCGCTCATCCGGACACTCGGAACACAAGATGTGTCCAACGGCCTAGGCACGTTCAAGATTGTTTGGTGGGCGCCTAGCCTGAGCGTTAGTGCGAACGATTCGGGCACGACGTGTGTCGTGGATGTCGACGGATTCCTACAGCGGTTCTCGCCCGCCGGGATGGAGGATGCCTGCTGGAATGGCTTCGGCAGTATTGCCGTCGATGCGTCGGGGAACATGTACTCGGTGCAGGGTGACGACTTGGTGAAGATGACGCCGGATGGCCGGATCATCGCTCGGACGGGCCTGCTGACGACGCCGGGCGAGTTCGAGGTGGACGCGCAAGGCGACCTGCTGGTGGCGTATCCGAGCCTCGGGATGGTGGCGGAGTACCGCTCGGTACCCTTGGCGCCGAGCGACCGGGCGATCATCGTGGCGGGCTGGGGTCCGTACGCGGGCAACAGCCTGTGGGATGCGACGGAGATGAGCGCGAACTTCGCGTACCGGACGCTGACGTACCAGGGCTTCACGAAGGAGACGATCTACTACCTGTCGCCTCGGACGGACCTGGACCTGGATCAGAACGGTATAGCGGATGACGTGGACGCGACCAATACGAGCGCGCACCTCGAGTACGCGTTGACCACGTGGGCGTCGCAGGAGATGAACGGCGAGCCGGCGCAGAATGTCGTGGTGTACCTGGTGGATCACGGGGACAACGGGACGTTCCGGATCGGCAACACGGAGATTCTCTATGCGTCCGACCTGAAGACGTGGCTGGACACACTGCAAGCGTCGATCTCGGGCACGCTGACGGTGGTGTACGACGCGTGCATGTCGGGTTCGTTTGTGCCGGCGTTGCGTGCGCCGGCGGGTTACGCGGATCGGCGGATCGTGATCAGCAGTGCCCTGCCGGATCAGCGGGCGAACTTCACGCAACAGGGGACGGTGTCGTTCTCGAACTACTTCTGGTTGCAGGTGTTCGGCGGCGCGTCGGTGGGCGCGTCTTTCGACGCGGCAAAGACGGGCATGCTGACGATGACGGGGACGCAGACGGCGCTGTTGGACGACAACGGTAACGGCGTCGGGAACGACGCGACGGACGGTGCGCTGGCGGAGAACACGTACATCGGCGAAGGCATTGAGCGCCAATTCACAGGCCCGGAGATCGGCGAAGTGTGTCCGTCGGAGACGATTGACGGCTCGGAGGCGACGCTGTGGGTGGATTCGGTGACGGATGCCGACGGCGTGGGCCGCGTGTGGGCGGTGATCCGTCCACCGGACTTTTCGCTGACGTCGGTGACGAATCCGGTGACGGCGTTGCCGGCGGTGACGTTGCTGCCGACGGCGAAGAGCGGCCGGTACGAGGCGACGTACACGGAATTCACGACGCCGGGCACGTACGTGGTGGTGATCTACGCGCTGGATCTCAAGGGGAACGCGTCTCCGCCGCAGGTAACGAACATCACGGTGGAGAATCCGCTGAGTCGGCGGGCGCTGGTGGTGGCGGGCAGTATGCGGGACTGGGCGGACACCGTGTCGGAATACGGGGCGTCGGCGGCGTACGAGGCGTTGTCGTTCCAAGGGTACAGTGCGGGAGACGTGGTCTACCTGAGCTGGCAGAGAAGCGTCAGCGGGGCGGACGGCACGCCGAGCCTGGCGGCCATGGAGTCCGCGCTCGATACATGGACCGATCCGCAGACGCGGGATGTGGCGGTGTACCTGATCGGCCAAACGATGACGGACGGGCTCGGCCTGAACGCGACGGAGGTGCTGACGGCGTCGCAGTTGGACGCGTGGCTGGACGCGCTCCAGGATGTCATCGAGGGCGTGGTGACGGTGGTGCTGGACGGTAGCGGGTCGGGGAACTGGGTGGCGGACCTGACGGCGCCGCCGGGCAAGACGCGGATCGTGATCACCTCGACAGGGGTAGGTGAGAGGGCGGCGTTCCTGTGCGACGGCGCGGTGTCGTTCTCGAGCTATTTCTGGACGCGGGTTGGGAACGGTTCGAGCGTAGGCCAGGCATTCCTGGGCGCGGCGCAAGGCGTCAAGAACGCGGGCGGGCGACGTCGTTCGGTGCTCGAAGTAGTGGCCGACGGCACGTACACATCGCTGGCGGACCGCGAGCTGGCGAATGGGTACTACCTGGGGTCGGGGGTGCTGTTGGCGGGCGACGAACCGATCATCGGTTCGGTGATGGCCCCGACGACGCTCGAGGGCGTGGAGACATGCACGATCTGGGCGGACGACGTGACGTCGACGGGGACGATCGACCGGGTGATCGCCGTGATCACGCGCCCGGACGACAACGTGGACACGATCGACCTGTGGCACACGACGGGCAACCGGTACGAGGCGGAGTACGCCCTGTTCGACCTGTACGGGGAGTACTTGATCTCGATCTTCGCCCTGGACCTCGACGGAGAGGTGTCGCTACCGGCCGAGACGAGCGTGACGCGCACCGACGGCCCGGACGTGTACGAAGTGGACGACGCGCCGGAGTTGGCCTCGTGGGCGGCGGGCGTGCCGGGCGAGGGATATCCCATCGCGCCGCACACGTTCCACACGGCCTTGGATGAGGACTGGGCGGCTTTCGACGCGGAGGCGGGCGAGATCATGTCGATCGCCACGCGGGACGTGGGACCGAACTGCAAGACCTTGATCGAGCTGTACGGTCCGGACGGCGCGACATTGCTGGATTGGGACGACTGGGGCATGGACGATTTCGATGCCTACGTGACGTTCCTCGTGCCGGCCTCGGATGTCTACTACGTTCACGTGCTGAACGAGCTGCCGTGGGCGTCGACGGGGACGTACTACAGTCTTCAGGTGTGGAACGAGACGGCGCCGTGCGGATATTCGCCGAGCCTGGTGATCACGGTACGGAACTCGTCGACGGGCGCGAAGCTCAAGAGCATTCCGGTGAAGGTGAAGAAGTCGACGGTATCGACGTATCCGCCGGCGCGGACGACGAACACGTCGGGTCAGACGACGTTCACGGGGCTCAAAGACGCCACAACGTACAACATTTCGATCACGGCGACGGGGTACAAGCCGTTCACGGGGTCGAAACTGGTTCCGTGCGCGACGAGCACGACGTACACGGCGAACTTGGTGAAGTCGGTGGGTTCATCGCAGTTGGCGGGCCCGGGAGATGTTATGATGGGCGCGGAGCCGAACTGGATCGCGCTGGCGATGGAGAACGTGGGAGAGGGGACGATGGAGTGGTGGGTCGAAGAGATCCAGGACTATCCGTGGATGTGGCTCGAGGACGCGGTGGGTGTTGGCGACGGGAGTTTCACGGTGCATTGTCTTGGTAACGAGAGCCGGACGGTGCGGAAAGGGTGGCTGCGTCTGCATGTGTCCGACGAGGACGGAATTCCGGCGTTGGGCGACGGAACGGAAGTGAGCGTCGAGCAGGAAGGGGACTTCGAATCGCCGGCGATCACGGTGCTGGGCGACAATCCGGCGCAGGTGCATCGGAACGCGGAGTACGTGGATGCGGGTGCGGAAGCGTACGACGCGGTGAGCGGCGACCTGACGGCGGCGATTGATGTCGTGAGCACGGTGAGTACGGCGATACCGGGCGAGTACGAGGTGCGGTACACGGTGGAGGACGCGGTAGGGAACGTGGCGTCGGCGACGCGAGTGGTGGAGGTGCTACCGTGCACGGAGGGCGTGTGCTTGAGCGTGGACGCGGGCAGTTCGACAACGCTGTCCGTGGAGTGGGGTGAACCGGCGGAGTTCCTGGTGACCACGGAGGGCGGCGGCGGACTCAAGTACCAATGGTACCAGGTGGAAGGGAAGTCCGACTGGCTGCTCGAGGGCGAGACGGAGCCCTTGTACCGGATCGCCCATTGCCGCGAGAACCATGCGGGTTCGTACTACTGCGAAGTGCACAACACCCTCGGCGACGAGTTGGTCAACTCGCCGGTATTCACGCTCGATGTGACCGTTTCGGCGCCGGCGGTGGGCGTGATTGGTTTGTCCTTGCTGGGTGTGGGCGTGGTACTGACCGCCTTACGCCGGGCGCGTCGAAAGCCTTAGAGGAAGACATGTCAACATGAACCGAGGACGAGGATCGCTGCGCAGGAAATGGCCCTGTGGGCACTGGCGCCTTGTATGGATGGCCGGTCTCCTGGCTGTGCTGGGCGCGTGCCAGACAAGCACGATCGACCTGGCCAAGTACACGCGAGATGGCCGGCAGTATGGCGTCACCGAGGGGCGGTTCCGAGGGCGATGGTGGAACTACTATCAGCGAGGCCGGTCCTTCAGCGACGGCGCGTTCTGGACGGAGGCCGAGAGCGATATGCGGCTTGCACTGTCCCGTCGTCAACGAGACCAACTCTGGGCGCGGACGTACGGCCTCCATTTCCTGCCCGAGTACTTCCCGCACCGCGAGCTGGGCATTGTCCTGTATCACGACGGAAGAGTTGATGAAGCGATACCGGAACTGGAACTCAGCCTAAGCCAGACCTTCTCAGCGCGCGCGGCGTACTACCTGGATCGGATTCGTCGGGAGCGTGTCTCGGCCGAAAATGCGGACCGCGAGCTGCCGACCATCGAGATTACGTCGCCGGGCATGGACGCCCCGTACGGTGCGCGCGAAGTCGACCTGGCCGGGGTCGCTCGAGACGACACGTACGTGACGCGCATCCTGATCGAAGGCCGCGCCGTTGACGTGAAAGTCTCGGCGCGCGAGATTCCCTTCTCGCGCAGGGTGACGTTGAATCCTGGACAGAACACCATCGCGATTCAGGTCGGGGATATATCGGGAAAGGTGGTCGAGTCGCGCGTCTCGCTGGTGGCGGACATGGACGGCCCGACGGTGAGTTTCAACCGCCCCGTGCGCCTTCCCGGCGTGATCTCCGGAGAGGCGATCGACACTTCCGGCGTACGATCGATTCGGGTCGCGGGCAAGGAGGCCAATCTGGCTCCGGATTCCGCCGGGCCCGTGCGATTCGACGTAGAGTTGACCGTCAACGAGGTGTCGCCTCCCGTCCAGTATGAGGCGGAAGACGCCCTTGGCAATCTCACTCGGGGCGTGCTGGGGGCCGATTCGGTGGCGGTGTCCTTGGCCGATTCGGAGGTGGTCTTCGCCAGTGGAGACATCGTCTCGTTTGGCCGGGGCGCTAGCCTGGCCGCCTACCGTCTCGGCGGGACGCTCGTTCTGGCCTCGCTATCTGCAGGAGGGGACGCCTCGGACAGTCTTGCCGTGCGTTTGCCAGGCCTCCGAGACGGGCAGCGGTACTTCATGGAAGAGATCCTGGTGAACATCGACGTGGTCGGTCCACAACCCATCACGGACGTGAGCATGAACGGACAACCGCTGAGCACTATGGGGGGCCGTTCCGTCCAGCGCCTGAGTCGCCGCATACCCTTGGTGGTTGGCCCGAACCACATCGCCGTGGCGGCCAAAGACGAAGCGGGGAACGAATGTGCTGCGGAGGTGAGCATCGAGCGTGCGCCCTCCTCGCTGGAAGCCCCGGCCGCGTTGCTGAATCTGGCGCTGATGGGAAACGTTCGCAGCGGAAACGATCCCGTAGTGGCCGACGAACTGGACTTTGTACTCTCGGATCTCCACGTCGAACTCCAGCCCTACGCGCGCTTCACGCTCCTCGATCGTTCGATGCTGCCCACGGTTCTGTCGGAGCAGGAGCTGAGTGCCGCCTTAGCTTCTCCCGCGCGTCGAGCCGAGCTAGGCCAGGTTATCCCGGCGGACGCGATGGTCATAGGACGGATCCACCACGACGTGGACAGCATCGAGATCGTTGCCGAGGCTGTCAGCACGGAGACCTCGGCGTTCATTGCCCGGGCCGATGTTGCGGGACAGGCGAACACGGTAGCCGAGCTGACGTCGCTCTGCCAGGATCTCGCGCTGCGATTGGTCCAGGCGTTTCCGCGCGTCCAAGGTGAGGTAATACGGATCACCGACATGACTACGCAAGAGACGCCGGCACGCCGCGCGAGTCTAGGAATCGCCACGGGACAGTGGATGGGAAACAGCGTGTTACCGGAAGCGCAAACCGAGGCGCTGCTGGATGATCTGGAGCGCGAGATCCTGGCCACCGAACGATTCCATCTGGTCAATCGTGACGCGCTCGATGCGTTGTTGGCCGAACAGGATCTGAGTCGCGCTCTGGCGTCGCCCGAGACCCAACTCGCGCTGGACCGGATCGCGCCCGCCGGCCTTCTGCTGAGCGGTAACGTGCAGCGTTCCGGCAACGGTCTCCAGGTCGCCCTGTCCATCGTGGACATCGCCACTCAGGAGACGACCTGGCATGTGCAAGTCGAGAGTGGCGAGGGCCTGGACACGGACAGCCGGGCGAAGCTGGCGCACGCGTTGGCGAAGCAGCTGGCCGAGGCCGTTCCCGGCCCGGCCGCGGAAGTGGTGACACAGCGAGTGGCGGAGTCTTTTGCCTGTTCGCTATCCGAGGCCGACCGGATCCGTGAATCCATGAAATGTCTCATTTACCGGCCGGGAGCGGAGGTGATCGACCCCGTCACGCAGCAGGTACTGGGAAGAGAAACGCAGATTGTCGGTGAAGGGCTGTTGGAGTCGGTAACCCAAGACAGCAGTCGGGCCCAGTTCATCCCGCGGGATGGCTTGCGGCCCTCTGACGTAAGGCCAGGAGATTATGTGGCCACCAAATAGAGCGCCCCGAATCCGTATCGTTTGGATGCTGTTGGCCTTGATAGTCCCCGCGACATACGTCGGCGCGCAGGAACTGGAGATATCGGTGTCTCCAAGTCCCGTCGGATCCGGCGCCCGCGCGGCGGGCATGGGCGACGCCTTTGTCGCGATTGCCGACGATGCCACGGCCGCCTCCTGGAACCCGGCCGGACTGATCCAACTTGAGCGACCGGAAATCTCGATCGTGGGAGCCTACACAGGGGTCATCGAGCGATTCTCTGCGGATGAGCATTCCGAGGTGGATTCCTGGAACCGAGCCGACACCCCTCAACTCAATTTCCTGAGTCTCACGTACCCAATTCCCTACCTGTTTTTCGATCGCAACCTTGTCGTGGGAATCTACTATCAGTACAAATACGATTTTGCTCGAGATTTCTCCATCGAGTACGACGCGGCATGGGGCTCCGAAGGCGGTCTTCTCAACACGTTCAGCAAGCTGGATTTCGAGCAAGAAGGAGCCCTTCATGCCATCACGCCGGCGTTCGCCTTCGAGATCACGAAGCACCTCGCCTTGGGCGTAGGCCTTAACCTGTGGCGAAGCACCCCTCTGGGCCGAAACGAATGGGAACAGAGGATGGATCGACGGACACTGGCTCTCATGCCGGTCGCGTGTGAGCTGACGCGCACGAAGACGCGCGAAAAGTACAGCGACGTGCGTGGCGAGAGCTACACCGCAGGCCTGCTCTGGAATCTATCGGACCGATGGAGCCTCGGCGCCCGATATGACAGCGCATGGACGGCTAAAGCCGATTTCAAGCGAGAGGAGTTCACCGTCAGGAGCTACTTCGCGCCTTGGGGCGGCTCCTATCTGGGCATCGAGCCGGGCCTTCGCAACGAGTCACGCGAGATCCGGTTTCCGGCCACGCTGGCTGTCGGGGCCGCGGTGCGCGTCGATGATCGCCTGACTCTCTCCGCGGATATCTCGCGGACAGACTGGAACGACTTCTGGTACCGAAGTCGCTGGGGCGGCCGCACTTCCCTTGTGAACACCTGGAGCTTCGACGACTTCCTGTTCCCCGCCCATTTTGACCCAACCTACACGGTACGATTCGGGGGCGAGTATGTCGCCATTCCCAAGCAGCCCGACGTCACGCTCAAGCGGCTCTGGAGTTTCCGAGGGGGGCTTTTCTACGATCAAGAGCCAGCGAGCGGGACGCCGGACAACTTCTATGGCTTGGCGGCGGGTATCGGTCTCCTTCTCAACCAGCGGGTGAATATCGACTTGGCGTACCAACTGCGTTGCGGTTTCGACGTGAACGGAGATTTCGTCCGCGGGATTTCCGGTTTCGATGAGGATGTGTTCCAGAACAGGTTCTTGCTGTCTACGGTCATCTATTTCTAGAGGATTCAGGCAACGATCGTACTAAATCGGAGGATCGACAGAAGATGAAGCATATTGAAGTTGTTTCGAAACATAGGCCTGCGCTTGCCCAACTCCAGGGCGTGTTTGAGGTAATCGGCGTTGTGCAGGGGCTCATCGGCGTAGTCTCTATGCTGATTGCCAACAAGTCGCAGTACATAAGCCTTGTCGAGCAGTATCGGGCGTTCATGAATCCTGTGGATGTGGACATCGACTTGGGTGGTGATGAGTGAGGACCGTCATCGCCTCGGATTGCCTTGCACGCCCGACCCGGAGGGAAGGAGTCCGTGTTGACCGGGAATACTGCGCAAAACGCGGAATAGCATCTACTTGTCAAACAAGACGCCATACGATATGATCACCGGTTGTGGAGACGGGTGGTGTGAAAGAGATACGAGGCTCCTCCGGTGGAAACGGTGCATCCTGGCGGCTCTCTCGGGAAGTATCAAATCGTCTGCTTGATCGGTAGAGGCGGCATGGGAGCCGTGTACCTGGCCGAAGACCAGACCTTGGGGCGGCGTGTGGCCTTGAAGGTTCTCCACCGGGCGCTGTCGGCCGATGAGTCCTTCCTCGCGCGTTTCCGCGGCGAAGCGCGCGTTATCGCAGGCTTGGACCATCCGAATATCCTCCGCATTCATGCCCTTGAGAGCATCGGTGAGGATCTGGTTATCGACATGGCGTTTGTCGATGGGGGGTCGCTCGAAAATGCAGAGGCGGCCGGAGACCTGACGATGCGCCAAGCATTGCTCTATTTCCGGGATGTTCTGCACGCGCTGGCCGCATGCCATGCGGTTCACTTGGTTCATCGAGACGTGAAGCCCAGCAATATCCTCTTGGCCAAGGGCGGACAGGCGTTCCTTTCGGATTTCGGCCTTGCGCAGATGTTGACGGAACACCAGGTGGCGGCCATGGCCGGGAGTTCCTCCTCGACGCTCTTTCTGGGCACACCGCGGTATGCCCCGCCCGAGTCCTGGGAAGATGCACCTCCCACACCAGCAGGGGACGTCTACTCCGTCGGAGCTGCGTTGTACGAGGCACTGGCCTCTCGACTTCCATATGATGCCCGGACGCCGCTCGCCCTGATCAAGCAAATCGCGGATCATCCTGTCCCTCCGCTGAAGAGCGAGGCACCCCACATCTCGACGCAACTGAGCGACCTTGTGAGCGAGATGCTTGCGCGAGACCCAGACGATCGTCCCCAGAACGCCGGTGAGGTGCTCAGGCGTTTCCAGGCGACCCCGGAACTGGAAGGCACCGTACCCACCGAGACGTCAACGGTGGTCCTATCGAAGCGCCGCTTGCCCTTGCGTGTTCCTTGGAGACGCCGTTGGCGCGAATGGCGGAACAAACGGCAATTCTCGTTCTGGTTTGCCGGCCTTCTGACATTCCTCATCGCCGCTGTTGGGATCACAAGTGCGTTGCTCGGACCGTGGACCACCAGTGCCTTCGTTCAGCATGAAACGACTCCCGTTCGTACCGTCGACGAGCCCAGAGCTCCATCTCCCTTAGTCTTCGACACAGTCGATGCCGCGACGCACGACGTCTGGCCCAATCAGTGGCTGATGAGTCCAGCGGATGGACCTGGGGAGTGGGACGCTCTGGCGGCAGACTCGATCCGTCTCTGGTTTGTCCATCTTGCTCCGGACAGAGACGGGACGTACGCTCTGCAGGGCGTGTGGGCTCAATATGCGGACCCGACAGCCCGCTATTTCAGTCATGGAACCCTCCAAGGCGAGAGTCTGTGGTTGGAACCGGACAAGACCATGGCGGTAAGGATCGATTTTCGCGATGAACAGGATGGATCTCGGTGGTCGGACTCGTTCACGATGAAGTCTCCGCAACACCCCCTCAGTGAACTTCAGTTCACGCGCAAGCTTGAGGCTGAGGATGCCATACAGCCAATCCTGTACAACGAGTTGCTTCCAAGGGAGATCCCTTGGGCCGAGACTGTGGAGCGTCGGTTCATCGGGCCAGTCGCTTCATGGATCTCCGTGCCTTTTGTTCTGTCGGAGGAATCCGACAAGATCCACATCGACGGGCATCTTGACGAGCCGATGTGGCGTCCCGTGGTCAGTTCGGGCGGCCAGGAAGTGGGCGGCCTCGAATGTCTATCCGAACCGCGGGGAGCCGAAATGCTTGTGCGCTACAGTCCGTCGATGCCCGCGTCTGGACTGTTGATAGGCCTGCGTGGGCCTCAGCGCCTTCACGCCCCTCAGGTGTCCATCGCCCTGCTGAACCACTTCTCGGTTCCCGTGTCACGGTCAGCCCGTTGGTTGGTCGAGCTGGCAGGTGCCACGGTGACGGAAGCGCATCATTGGGAGCAGGGCTGTGAGATCCCGTGGGAATGCCGCTGGGAAGGCCGCAGTTGTATCGCCGACACCGGTTGGGAAGTGGAAGTCTTGGTGCCTGCCGCCGACCTCGGGCCCGATCCTGGGCTTCGACCGGAACAACGTTGGCGCATCAACTGCTCCGTCAGAGATGGCCAGGCTCAGGATTCCAGACCGTTGGCTAGCTGGGGTTTTGAGGACTTGACGAAGGTCGAGCACGGGGTGATTCTCGCGTTGTCGCGGATCTTCACGCCGGCGGGCGGATCGTAATCTATGAATCCGAGCAGGGGGAAGAGGCGCGTTTCCTACTCCCATTTGGTGACCGCACGCGTGGCCACGGGCGCGGTCTTCCTGCTCTTCTCGGCATCATGTCAAGCATTCGCTGAGGACAACGCCTCCGTCCACATCTCCGACGCGAAAACGGCGTGCTCCTCTTTTCCCGAAGGCTTGACCGTCGTCGGCGACGTGTTGGCGTTCGCGGTCGAGGATGGATTGCACGGACGAGAGCTATGGATGCGCGATGGTGATGGACTTCCCGTGTTGGTTGCCGACCTCTGGCCCGGACCAACCGGCTCAAACCCTCGCCGATTGACGCCGACAGGGCACCGTCTCTATTTCGTGGCGGATTCCGACCGCTTCGGGACCGAGCTCTGGTTGTGGGATACCGGCGATTACAGCCTCAAAATGGTGAACGAGACCTCGCCCGGCCCTCAACGGCAGGAAGTCGAAGTCATAGCGACCAGCCCGGACACGCTTTACTTCGTGTCCAATCTTGAGAGCGACTTGGACTTGTGGGCCGTCGCGATTGGCACCACGATCCCATGCAAGCTACGGGATCTCTATTGGAAACCGGAGAGGGGATCCTACGGCTGCGCCGTATCGCCCGAAGGAGAACTGATCCTGTTTCTTCCAGGTGGCGGTCTGTGGCTGGCGAGGCGACTGGAGTCCGGCCTGCGCAGGATTGTGGAGACGCCATGCCGTCCGGACGACATCACCAGCTCGTGCTTCCTTCGAGATCGCCTCGTTTTCGCAGGTAAGGATTGGAGCGAATACGGCGAGGAACTGTGGGTTTACGAGGCTTCGGCCAATACCGTCACGTTGCTTCGGGATATCTATCCTGGTAAGGGCTCGGCCTCGCTCGGTGGCCTGTTTGCGTGGAATAACTCCTTGTACTTCGAGGCAAATGATGGTGAACACGGCCTCGAGCTCTGGTCCAGTGATGGCACGTCCGACGGTACGAGGCTGGTGAAGGACATCAACCCCGGTGCGCCGGGCAGCGACCCGCACTACTTCTGCCCTGCCGGACCGCGCCTCTACTTCGTGGCGGACGATGGCATGCATGGGCCCGAACTGTGGCAGACGGACGGTTTCGCCGAAGGAACCGCGCTCGTCCACGACGTCTACCCAGGCGCGCGAGGAGGGGCACCGTGGTCGCTGACGGAGTGGGGGGAACAGCTCTTCTTTTGTGCCGAATCTCCCACGGAAGGGGAGGAGGTGTGGATGGCTGACGGTACGCCGTCCGAGGTCCGTTTGCTTGCAGACATTGTTCCGGGCCCCGCGAGTTCAGGTCCTGACAACCTGACCGCGATGAGCGACGCACTGTGCTTCACCGCCGACGACGGAGTATACGGTGAAGAGCTCTGGATGACCGATGGGACGACTCGAGGAACTCGTCTGGCGGCGGACATAGCGCCGCCACGGCGCGAATCCACTTCGCGGCCCGCGTCGTTGACCGCCGTCGGCGATAGGCTCTTTTTTGTCGCCGAGGATGGCCATCACGGCCGAGAACTCTGGACAAGCGATGGTTCGCCGGAAGGAACACGCGTCCTCCTCGACCTTGTTCCTGGTCCGTTGGACTCGCAGCCGGAGCGCTTGACCGCAGCGGATCCCTTCCTGTTTTTTACCGCGGACGACCGCGTCTCAGGCCGCGAGCTCTGGTGCAGTGACGGCACATCAGAAGGCACAAGACTTGTGTCCGATATCCTGCCCGGACCCGAGGGCAGCGAACCGGACCACGTTGTCGCGCTTGACGCACACGCCTACTTCTTGGCGGATGATGGAAAGTCCGGCCGCCGGCTGTGGCAGTCCGATGGGACTCAACACGGCACAACGGCCGTCCAAGACAGTGCCCATGAACCGACCGCCGGCGCGATAGCCGACCTGTTCATACTGCGCGGGAAGGTCTACTTCTATGTGGGAACCGGCAACAGTGAATGGACCTTTTACCGGTGGATTCCTGAGCAACAAAGAACCGAATTGCTGCTTGTCGTTCCTGAATCACAGCCCATTGCCAATCAGGAAGCCGTTTGGGCGCAGGCTTGCTCCGGCGCGCGTCCTCCGGAAACCGCCGAGGACCTATACACCGCCTTGGTTGCGCATCCCTGTTCGGTGGACAGAGCCCGTGATCACCCCGAACGGTCAGCCCCTCTCGTGATGGACTCCTGTGCCTTCTTCGTTGCATATGCAGAGCGCGAAGGGGCCGAACTGTGGCGCACCGAGGGGAATCCAGACCGTATGATTTGTGTTTCACGTAATGCGTTCCCGGGCTCATGCAGTTCCAGTCCATCCTGTCTCACACTCGCACGAGAACGCGTGTACTTCCTGGCAGACACGAGTCAGTACGGCCGGATCCTCTGGAACGTGTCGATTGACGGCACGGATCCGAGGCCGGTAGATCATGCGGACGAGGAAGGACAACCAATTGCCGTGCGCGCGAAAGAAATCGCGTGCGCCGGAAACCAGCTCTTCCTTTCCGTGGGCACGCTTCCCAGGGGCGTCTCTCAGAGATGGAGGTTGGGTTTTCTGGAACTGACCCCGCAAGGGGAGTTCTCGGACGAGCCGTTGCACGCCTCCGGAAACGCTTCTGTCGATCAGGCCGCCGACCCTGACGTCAGCGCCTACCGTCTTCTCCAAAGCCCATGTTTCATCGATTGGGAGGCCGACCACGAGTTCACCGCAGTGGGGGATCGCGTCTTGTTCGTGGCCGATGATGGAATCCACGGAGAGGAGCTCTGGATCACCGACGGGACCTCGACCGGAACCCGCCTCGTTCGCGACATTGTGATTCCCCGGTGCGAGACCCTCGCGACAGCCCTTCCCAACACGCAAAAGACTCCCACCACTCCGTAGGGCGTTCTCGTGCCGCGATAGGTGTGTTCTGAAACCGACGGTGGCGTTCGGTGCGTCCTGGGCTCGATTGGGATTCGCGTAACGCGGGGCGGATTCGAACCGCCGACCTCATATGCTGATCATGGGGACTATAGAGTAGGACCCAGGCCTGGGTACCGTCAGCAAGCCCGAGCGATGCCTCGCCATCTCGCTCCAGAAACCACCCACAGTCCTGCGTTGACTTCACTCCTCCAAGTATGCCACTTTGGGTAACGGTAAGCAGCTAGGGCAATGATATCGCCGTTCCGGGGTGTCGTTGGCTCGTTTCTTGGTTTCGGTGGCTCTTGGATTGTCCCCTCGGGGGTGCGAGGGCGCTTGGAGAGATTATGCGGCGGCATTCTTGACACAAGGGGTGTTTCCCACACAGCCTCTCTCGTTCATTATGCGCGCTTTAGAGATTTGGACCGGACACCAGCAATCGCTGGGTAAAGAAGAGGGCTCGTTATGATGCAAAAGACGCACAAGACAGCATTAGGACTGAACGGGTTTGGTTGGGCCCATCTGGTGTACGGGATTCCCTATGGGTTTGGGCGGATACTGCGGCACGCGCAGCGGCTCGGGTTTGATGCAGTCGAGCTGTTTGGGATGCCGAAGCCATATCCCGCGACGAAACGGGATCGGCGTGCGCTCCGGCGGCAGGTCGAGGACCATGGGTTGCGGATTGCCAGTCTTCAGTCGCTGCCGGGCGGTCTGGGTAATGGGCATCCCGGCAGCGCGTATTCGCTATGCCGCAACGACTATGTCGAGTACATCAAGCAGGCGCTCGAACTAGCAGCTACGCTCGGGTGCGACAACATGGGCGTGTGGGCTGGCGAGCTGTTCGGCACGGGGCCAAGCCGACAGACCGTCGGCTACCTGGTCGAGACGTACGGGCGGTGTGCGGCACTGGCGCAGGACGCGGGCATCCCGTTGTGTCTCGAAGCGGAACCGGTGCAGCAAGTCAACACGCCGGAGGTCTGGTTCCGGATTCTGAGGGGTGTGAATTCGCCCTACTTGCGGGCGATCTGCGACTTCGGCCACCTCAACGTCCTGAGCGGCCAGCAGCCGTTGAGGCTGCTACGAAGACTCCAGCCTTACGTCGGCCACACGCACCTCTGCGGCAACGATGGCACGTGCACGCGGCACGAATCGCGCAGCTCACGCCACCTTCCGCTCACCGAAGGCTCGATGGATTGGCGTGCCGTGCTCGGGAAACTGCTCGACGCCGGGTATGACCAGTGGCTCGACGTCGATGCGTGGGAACACCCGGATCCGTTCCGCGCGACCGCTGAAAGCAAGAAGGCGCTGGACGAATTCCTCGAGGCTCGAGGACAGTCTGATCGCGGGTGAATGTCCTTGTTCACGCACGCGGAAAAGATGCCTGGTGTCCAGTATGCCCCTCTTGCTTTCTAGGGGTGTTCGGCGCATTCCGTAGTTGATATCGCGGCGTTCAACCGCCGCTGCGAGAGGCGTGGTACAATGCCCGTGGCGTTGGGCGGATTTGCATGTCGGGACGGGAGACGCGATGAGAACGCGCGCCAAAGTGGGCATTGGCCTGGGGGCGGGGGCAATCTTGGTCTTTGTCGTGGCGGTCGCGGTGTACTTCTGGTTGACGCCGTCGTACGAGGAGGAGATGGCGCTGGAGGCCATCAACAATTACGGTCCGGTCGTGCAGCGTGGGGGACATGTGAAGGGGGTGAGTCTCATCCTGGACAAGGAAGAGCATATCGCCTACGTCCAGGAGGTGGACGGGATGTCGGCGGCCTCGAAGGCTGAACACATCGAGAAGATTAGACAGGGCGTCATCAAGGCGGAAGATGCGCCCTTCCAGGCCGAGGTGCTGGACGCCCAAGGGGCTGTCATCGGCCGCGTGCGTGGATACCGCGTACAGGGCTTCGGGACCATCATCGCGGATTGCACCTGGTTTGACGCGGGGAGTGGGCGGTAGGCGGCGGGCCTACTCGAAGTGGAAGGCATAGAGGTCGGCGTCTTTGAGTTCGAAGCGGAGGCGAACGGGGGTGCCCTGGAGGTCGGCGAGGGTGCGGTTGTCTTTCCAGGAAACGACCTGGTCGAGCGCGTCGCCGAAGATCTCGGGTGCATCCGCCAGTGTGAAGCCGGGGATGGGCGTTCCGTCAGCATGCTGGATTTCGATACGGATCGATCCGGCGGCGGAGGTCGAGAAGTTGAGGGCGAGTTTGTCGCCCGAGAAGACGAGGGGTTTCGTGACCAGTTCGCCGCCGCTCAGCGGAGCGCTGACCGACACAAAGCCGTCGGTCCGTAGCGTGAATCGGCGTAGTCGGCAGCTCGAACCGGTCCAATAGCCTTCCGTGGCGAAGATCGAGAGCTCGCCGGGCGCGTCCTCGATGGCCGATCTCGTCTCGATGATTCCCCACGCCTGGTAGTTGTCGCCGTAGACCCAATTGCCGGCGGTGCGGAGTCCCGGCCGGATGAACGCGCGGTCCCAGCGATGGAAGGTGATGCCGTCGCGACTGCTCATGAAGAGGCCGTCGGTCAAGGCCGTGCCTTCGCGCGCGGAGGTCTCGGAGCGCTTGAGGCGATGCTCGAGTTCGGGGAGCGCGCGCATGGAGTCCGACCAGCCGCGGTCGATGTAGCGTGTCGGAAATCCGAGCAGGATGTGGGGAGCCCGGAAGTACGGAATGACTTGGTTGGTGTAGAGCTGCTCGTCGGGCGCGCCGGGATAGGTGAGCCACGCCGGGTCGCTCCACGTGAGGAAATCGTTCGAGACGGAGGTCTTGATATCGCGCCGGCCATCGCGGAAGTCGCGCCAGTAGGCGCGATACTCGCCGCGCACGGTGTCCCAGAAGACCAGGTTCTGGCTGTCGAAGGCGCCTTGCGTGAGGATGGGGGCCTCGCGGAGTCGCGTCCAATGGATGCCGTCGGCCGATTGAAAGGGGGAGAGGCCGCCCGCCTCGAGCGCGACGGCCTTGTATCGGGCCTCGGGCGTACACGCGGGATTGGTGTCTTTGAACGGGACGAAATTGTGCGACGCCTCGCCCATCCAGAGGATGTTGTTAGCCTTCGAGCCCTCGAACTCGACGAGTCCCAGCTCGGGCTTGGCCCAGTGCGCGCCGTCGGCGCTCTCGGCATAGCACGTGGTGTACTCGTGGGTGGGCGGCTCGTCCTTGAGCGTCTGGCTGCCGCCTCGATAGTACATCCGGTAGACGTCGCCGTCCTGGAATACCGTGAAGTAGCCACAGGAGTTGCCTTCCCAGGGCGCGTCGAGGACCAGCGCGACCTCGCGGGGAACCGGTTCGTGTAGTTGCAGCGCCACGTTGCTCATCGAATCGATGAGCGCGGTGTCGACGAAGAGCTCGCGGCGCTGACCAATGTCAACGGGCTCCGCGCAGATCATGCATGCCAAGGTTAGCGTAGTTATCACGGCAAGTACTCCTATTGTCGTTTCGTCGTGCCGAGACGATGCCGATCACCTCTCCATCTCGTAGAGCCAGCCGAATCGGCGATCGCTGATCAGGACCTCGGGCTCGCCGTCGCCGTCGAAATCGGCCGCACGGGCGTAGAACCCGTAGCCATAGTCATCGGGCCGGCCGGGCACCTCGCCCCAATCCTGGGCAATGTTGGGCGTATGCGGGAACTCGAGGCAGCGTTTGCCGAAGCCGTTGATCGCGTAGGGCCAGCCGCCATCCGTGAAGACTAGCAGATCCGTTCCGTCCGGGCCTGCCCCGGGCAATTGCGTTGTCGGGTCGAACACGTGGAACTTCTGCTTCTTGCAGGGCTCGGCCTGGCCGGCCGGGAAGTTCTCGGGTGGCATCATCTTCCAGATCTCGTTGCCCTCCGGATCAAAGAGTTGCAGCTCCGCCCGTTTGTTATGGACGAAAATCTGGCTCCCTGGGTGCTCCGGACTGAAATGGCCGATCTGACAGTGTTGAGGATGGGTGCCTTTCCGCCTCCACAGGAGATCTCCGGTGCGGGCGTCAAGGGCATACGCCACGTCGCTGGCGGCAAACGCGATGCACTGACGGCCGCCGAGTTCGCCGATGACCATGTCGTCGACGTGCATCTCGCCCGCGTCCCATTCGTCTTTCGGTGCGGGCGAATAAGACCACCGCGTGGTCAAATCGTGGTCGACTAGGTTGAAGCCGATGATGAATTCCTGGAGGCCGTCGCCGTCGAAATCGCCCACCAGGGGCGTGTGGCCGGCGCCCAGGTACTCGGCGGTTTTGATGAGCCGCAGTTCGGAGTCGTAGAACCACGCCGGATTCGCATATTCGTATGGGGGATAGGAGGCCTCCGTGTTTTTCACGAGGAGTGTCCAATCGCGCAGCCCGGCGCCCGTATGGGCCACCCGGACAATCTGGGCGTTGTCCGCCGGCGTGTCCAGCCTGCGTTCCACCTTGCCCGTGGCCGCGTCGATGACGAGCAGCTCGACGCCGTGAACGCACACGAGCTCGAGGCCGCCGTCGCCGTCGATATCCGCCGCATCGAGGGCGCGCTCGGCCGAGTGGCTTGCGAACGGCCTGTCGCCCTGCCAGGGCGTGCCCACCTGCCAGCGAACCCTGCCCGAGGCGTCCGTGGCCGTCAGGCAGAAGTGCTTCCGTTCCGCTTCCGAGAAACGTCCCTGGTATGTGGGCGTATCATAGACCTTCGAGTTGAACATCCCAGGGCCTTGCAGCCACACCACGTCGGTTGCCCCATCGCCGTCCAGATCGACTGTGAACGGCACACCCCCGAAAGGTTCCACGGCAAACTCACGTGCCAAACCGAACCCGCTCACCGCTGGCACGCGCTCCGGCTGGGATATCCCGGCCGCGAACACAAGCGCAACGAGAACGCCCATCATCATGCCCTTCCTCCACTCGACGCATTCCGCACGCACCCGTCTGCACCCGCCGCAGCCTCCCGCGTACTCATTGTAGTGGTCCCCAGCCGATTCCATCAATGGCGAGCGTGTGGTCATCTTCCGCTCCGGGGGCCGTTCAGTCGAGCTTTCTGAGGCGATACTCCCGATGCCAATAGGTTTCGCTCATCTTCACCCGCATCTGCGGATCTTCACCGGCAGTTGCGTTGGCTCTGGCTTGATATCTGTAACCCGCTCACATACAATGACTTGCGGTCCAAAGAAGCGCCAGGAGGATGAGAATGATGAGTGCCGTGCCGGAAGACACGCAGAATTCAGATCGCACTTTCGCTCCCAATGCCTTGTCCGATCGGGTGATGTCCGTCGATGTCCTTCGTGGATTCGACATGTTCTGGCTCATCGGGGGGACCGGCGTGGCCCTTGCGGTGGGGCGACTCTGCCCACCCACCGTGCGGGACGTCATCGTTCCGCAGTGTGAGCATGCCGTGTGGGAGGGTTTCCGGTTTTATGACCTCATCTTCCCGTTGTTCGTGTTCATGGTGGGCATGTCGCTGGTCTTTTCCCTTGGCAAACGCTTGCAGCGCGAAGGTCGCTGGTCTGCCTACCAGCGCCTCCTCCGCCGCGCCGTACTCATGTTCCTCATGGGTATCTTCTATTACGGCGGGCTGTCAAACCGCTGGCCGGACATCCGGCTCTTGGGCGTCTTGCAACGCTTGGCTTTGTGCTATCTCGGGGGAGGGGTCCTGTTCATCCATCTGAAGCCCAAAGGGCTGATCGCGGCGTGCGTGATCCTGTTGCTCGGATACTGGGCATTCTTGTCGTTTGTGCCTGTGCCTGACACGGGCGCTTTTTCATTTGCCGAAGGTCAGAACTGGGCGAACTACATCGACAAGAAATGGCTGCCGGGGCACAAGCACAACGGCGATTGGGATCCGGAAGGACTGCTGAGCACGCTGCCCGCGATAGGCACGTGTCTACTCGGCGTGCTCGCGGCCTTGCTTCTTGGAGCGGAGGGTCTTACTCCCTCCAGGAAAGTCCTTTGTTTCATAGGCGGCGGCGCGGTCATGGTGGTTGCCGGATTCCTCTGGGGAATCCAGTTTCCCGTCATCAAGAAGATCTGGACGTCGTCCTACGTGCTTGTGGCGGGCGGCTACAGCTTCATGCTTCTCGGTGCTTTCTATCTCATCGTCGATGTGTGGAAGCTCAGGCGATGGGCGTTGCCCCTGCTCTGGATTGGGGCGAACCCGCTCACGATCTACATGGCCAAGAACATCATTGACTTCAACCAGTTGTCGGAACGTTTTGTTGGAGGCGACATCAAGGCATTCGCCGGCGAGCGGGTCGGTTACCTTCTCTGCACCCTCGTTTCCCTCTCGTTGACGCTCGCCCTCGTCCGGTTCCTCTACAACCGGAAGATCTTTCTGCGGATCTAGGAACCGTCGTCCTGGCGCCAGATGACAGCACAGGGCGACGCGCCTCATCGCCACCTGGGCTCCGGCCTACCTTGACTCCCGGCACGGCGTGACGCATCATGGCAGGCATGAGTGGCAAGGTATTGCGGGACTACGTAGAGTGCCGGGAGGGCCCGTGGAAGGCGTTGGTGCGGCGAGACTGCGCCGACGTCGTGGCGGCCGCATTGATCGAGGGGCGCGGCTGCGAGGCAGCCTTCGAGGGCGGACGCGGTACGCTGCTGCGGTTCGCCTACCCAGATGGTTACGGCCTGATCCGGCGGTATCTTCGCGGCGGCGTGCTACGCCATGTGCTGCGTGACGCTTACCTTTTCGGGAACCGGCCGCTACGCGAACTACTGCTCCACAGCTTCGTGTACGACGCAGGACTGGCCGTCCCGAAACCGCTCGGCGCGGCGTGGCGCCGAGCGGGCGTGGTGGTCCGCGGCGCCATCGCAACGCACGAAGTCGATGCAGTCGATCTGGCTACGTATGCCGAGCGCCATCCGACCGAGGCGACCGAGGCGGCCGGGCGATGCGGCGCGCTGATTCGGCAGATGCACGATCTCGGCGTGTGGCATGCCGACTTGCAGGTCCGGAACATCCTCGTCGGCACGAATACGGAGTATCTCATCGACTTCGACAAGGCGCGTGTCCTCGGCGGTCTCGATGCGCTCCAACGCGCGCGGAACCTGTTCCGTCTGCGCCGATCCATCGAGAAGAACGGACTCTCACGGGCGTTGTTTCAGGCAATCTGCGAAGGCTACGGCGCCGAGGCGTTGCCGGAATGGACCGGTCGTATCTACCGCGCCAAGGGCGCGGTATCCGATGCCCTCGCCGGCCGGGAGAGACCTCGTGATTGACGGCATGCTTGACGATACGACCGAGCACGGGCGTCGAGGCCGGTTCACGGTCTACCGCCGCGCCGATGTGGACACGGATGCCCTCCTGCAGGCGGTGGCGTCGGAAGGCACGATCCTCAAGGAGTCGCACAAGAGCATCACGCGCCGCGTCGGCCCGTGGGTCGTCAAGACAGGCCTCCCCACGGTGCGACGCGCGTTCTGGCGGAGGCGGTACACGCAGGCGTGGCGCGCGAGCCTGCATCTGGCCCGTGCCGGCGTAGGCGTGGCCAGGCCTCGGGCGTTCGTCGAAGAGCGGCGGCTCGGCTTCATCTTTCGTGACCATCTCATCACGGACTACCTCGACGGATACCACAGTGTCGAAGACCACGCACGCCGCCTCGTAAACCAGCAAGCCTCGCCCGAGTCCATTGCCGATTTCCTCGGCCGGCTGGCCGATAGCATCGTCGCCCTGGTAGCGGCCGGCGCGTGCCACCGCGACCTCAGCGGCAAGAACATCTACACATCGACCGATGGCGACGCGTTCGCGTTTATCGACCTCGATAGCGTAGTGTTGAATAGCCCATGTTCGCGCGCCATGCGGTTGAAGAACCACGTGCAACTCTATGACTCGTTCTGCGATCTATGGGGCCCTGACGTGTTGGACCCTTTTATCCGTTGCCTGGGCTTCGGCTGCCGTGTCGACGCGGCATGGCTCGAACGCGTCCGACTCGGCCAGTGCCAACGTCGCGCCACACACCGTGCCAAACAGATGCGGCGGCCCGGATCCTGACACCGCCGGCAACCAAGGGAGGGCCGACATGGCCACTCGAACATCACTCGTCGGGATATTGGCGGCCTCCGCCTTGACACTCGCCGCCTTGGCAGCTTCGGCGGGCAATAGCGTTCTCGACGAGTACGACGTGACCTGGGACACGCCCAGCGCCGATTCGTCCGGATCCATGCCTCTCGGCAATGGCGATATCGGCATCAACCTCTGGGTCGAGCCGTCCGGCGAGGTCGTGTTCTACATCTCGAAAACCGATGCCTGGAGCGAGAACGCACGTCTCCTGAAGCTGGGCCGCGTGCGAATCAAACTCGACCCCAATCCTCTTGCCAACGGAACGCGATTCGCACAGACCCTTCACCTAGGCCAAGGCGAGATCGCGATGGCCATGGGCGAAATGGTGATCGCCGTGTGGGTAGACGCCCGTCAACCGGTGATCCGTATCGAGGCCAACGGCGAGGCGGCGTCGAAGATGACCGTGGCGTTCGAATGCTGGCGCGTCGACGCGCGCGAGCTCAAAGGCGAAGAGCGCAACAGCGCCTACGGCCTCATGGAGTCCCCCGATCCCGTGATGGTGCATCCCGATTCCATCGTGGCCGCCACGGACCGAATCGTGTGGTTTCACCGGAACGAGTCATCGATCTGGCCCTTGACGCTCGACATCCAGGGCATGGGGGAGTGGGGGCAGCACGGCGCCGACCCGCTGCTGCACCGTACCTTCGGCGGTGCCATCACCGGCGACGGCTTTGCGCCGATCGACAGCAAAACCTTGGTCTCTTCCGAACCACGCGAGCACCACCGAGTCTGCGTTCATGCACTCACCAAGCAGACCGAAACGGAAGACGCCTGGCTCGCCGAGCTCGACGCCCAAGTCGCCCGCGTGTCCGGCGTCGACTGGGCCAAGGCACGGGAGGAGCATGACGCGTGGTGGCAAGGCTTCTGGAACCGCAGTTGGATTCATGCCGCGGGCCAGTTGCCCGGCGGCCCTGTGGCGCAGAACGCCCTGCCGCTCCGCATTGGCGCAGACAGTAACGGCTCCAACCCATTCCTGGGATGGATTAACCGCGTGCGCATCTTCGACACGGCCATTGATGAGGCCGACGTCAACACCTTGGCCCAGAGCCAGGAAGTCCCGACGCGTCCCGTGTGCGACTGGTGGCTCACGCATCCTCGAGAAGAGGACATGGGCATCTTCGTGAATTCCGCCGACGCAACACTGAACGCGCGGACCATGGGCAAGGTCGGATACGCCGGCGCCGACGGCGCTCACCTGACGGGTGAAGGATGGGTCGAAGCGCCCGAGTCGGGGATACTCGACCTGCCGAACGGATTCACGATCACCGCGTGGGTCAAGCCCGAACGCATGCCGGACGGAGGAGGACGCATCGTCGACAAGTGCCCGGCCGGCAAGGCCGATGGATACATGGTCGACACCTATCCTGGCAATTCCCTGCGAATGGTCACCGACAAGCTGACCCTGCGAAGCAACACCCAGTTGTCGCCCGACGAATGGAGCCATGTCGCCGCATCGTACAATGCCGCCACCGGAGAACACCGCCTCTACGTCAACGGCAAGATCGTCGCCTCGCAAACGCCCGTTAGCGACGCGGCCGTCATCAGCCAAGGCTACGCCCTTCAGCGTTTCATGGCCGCGTGTGCCGGCCAAGGCGCGTTCCCCATCAAGTTCAACGGTTCCATATTCACCGTCGATGCCCGCGAGCCCAACCGCCACTTTGATGCTGATTACCGCGCCTGGGGCGGCCCCTATTGGTTCCAGAACACACGGCTCATCTACTGGCCTATGCTCGCCTCGGGGGATTCCGAGATGATGCAGCCCCTGTTCGACATGTATCTCGCCGCATTGCCCTTCGCCAAGGCGCGCACAAAGACATACTTCGACCACGACGGCGCCTTCTTCCCCGAAACCATGTACTTCTGGGGGGCCTACGCCATCGACAACTACGGCTGGGATCGCAAGGGCAAGCCGGTGAGCCAGGTCGACAACACCTACATCCGCTGGTATTGGTCCGGCGCCCTCGAGTTGCTCGCGTTGATGCTTGACCGATTCGCCTACACCCAAGACGAGGACTTCGCGCGCGGAGCGTTGCTGCCCCTGGCCGAGTCCATCCTCGACTTCTACGACCAGCACTATGACCGCAACCTGCGCGGCCAGTTCTACTTCACGCCGGCCGCCAGCCTCGAGACCTGGCAGAACGTCACCGATCCCCTGCCCGAGATCGCCGGGCTCCAGTTCGTTACCCAACGGCTCCTCGACCTGCCCGAAGGCCTGGCGACCGAGGAGCAGCAGATCCAGTGGGCCAGGATTCGCGGCTCGCTGCCGTACCTGCCGATGACAGGCGAGGGCGACGAAGCCGTGCTCGCGCCCGCCGCCGAGATCCTCGAAGACGCCCGGAACAGCGAGAATCCCGAGCTCTACGCCATCTTCCCATACCGACTCTTCGGTGTTGGAAAAGACGACCTCGACATGGCCCGCCGCACCTTTGCCCAACGGCGCGTCAAAGGCAACAACGGTTGGCGTCAAGATGATACCCAAGCGGCGTTCCTCGGCCTTGCCGACGAAGCCGCGACTATGGTGGCCGGACGCTTCGCCCAGAAACACGCCGGTAGCCGGTTCCCGGCATTCTGGGGGCCGAACTTCGACTGGATTCCTGACCAAGACCACGGATCGAACGGACTCATGGCCCTCCAAACCATGCTGCTCCAAGCCGAAGGCAAGGAGATTCGATTGTTTCCCGCCTGGCCCAAGGCCTGGGACGTCGACTTCAAGCTCCACGCCCCCTACAACACCACCATCCAAGGCCGTTACCGCGCCGGCAAACTCGAATACCTCGACGTCACCCCCGAATCCCGCAAAACCGACCTCATAGAGCTAGTCCCCCAGTGACGACCGTCCCAGAGGCAAGGTTCCCGAGGAATGGGGCTGTAACTGGCGAATCGATCGCGCGGTCTAGGCATCACACCGCATCCAGCTTGACGCGGGGCCAGTGCGTCCCATACATTCGTTCCCCAAGATGACGCCACGGATCCCGAACGCCCATAACGTGAAACGGCCAATATAATGCATTCTAATCTCGTACACACGTATCGCATAAACGGGAACAGCAACCGTCTGTGGATGACCTCGTCATCGACATGTCCGCTGTCCCCTTATCCGATAAAAAGTTGCTGTCCCCGTTTATGCCTATGCCGTTTGTGCCTGAGTGCCCTGTGCGTGATCGTCGCCCTTGTTGCCGACGCGGCGCCGGATTCGGTGAAGCTGCTGGTCGAGCAGGATCGGATGTATCAGGTGACGGGCGCGGACATCGAGGCGGTGTTCGCGGCGTGTAACACGACGACGCGGGTCGAGCAGCAGTTGGGTGAGGAGTTGATGACCACGCCAATGGCGGCACAAGAGGAAGCCGTCGAGACGCAGGATCTCGGCGGCTATCGCGGCGTGGACGCAGTCAAGGTCACCGTGGTGGATGCGGATGAGGCGGTGGGCGTGTGCGGCGCGGGCCGCTACTGTTTCAAGGTCGAGAACGCGAAGGAGGGCCGCGCGCGCATCGAGCATCCCGACACGCGGTTCACCCTCAGTAGCAATCGTCGCTACGAGCTGTCGTGCAGCGTCTATCACGCAGACTTGTCGAGCCACTTCGTCCTCCAGATCTTCTGCGAAGGCACGAACGAGCACGGCGCGCGGAACGCGGTCGATAATGAGGACCATTTCACGTCGCCTCCGGGCGAGTGGACCCGGTTTCGCGGCGTCTACGACATGCCCGACATCGGCGATCAGCAGTGCATGTTCTGTGTCTCGAACTTCAACACCAAGGCGGGGCCGTGGTATGTGGACGACCTGTCGGTGCGCGAGATCACCGAGGCACCGGTCACGCGCGAGTTGAGGCCCAAGACCGCCGAGGAGCAGGCGCTGACACTGCCGCAACTCAACGCCCACTCGGTGAACCTACTCCACATGGGTCGCCCCGTACCTATCGCCATCGAGCACGCCGCCGAAGATGGCTCATTCACCGCTCAGACGACGATCACGTTTTGGGGCAACGCCCCGCGCGGCGCCGATACCGATAACCACCCGTTCACGAAGGAAAACGCATACATCCTCGTCTTCCGCGGCGGCGACCCGTGTCGTTTCGCGAGGACGGAGAAACTGCCCCGTCCTGAGAAGAGCGCACCCGTTGTAGCCACCTTTTCGAAGACTACGCGCCTCGAGAAGGATAGCCTCCTCCAGTATTATCAAGTCTTCGAGGGACATCCGACGGACCGTCGAATGTGGTGCGAATTCAAGTCGCCGCCGCGCTCCGAGGGAAACGAGGTGCGCCTCGACCCGATTCCCGACCTGGCGCCCAAATCCGTTCCGAAACGCATGCGCGCCTTCCTGTGGGGTAAGACCGACCTGCCAGAAGAACGCGATCACGCCTGGCATGTGCGTCTGAACGGCGCCTTCATGGGCGAGGCTACCTGGGATGGCCGACATCATTTCGTCTTCGATTCGGATCGGGTTGGCGAGGCGTATGCACCGAACAAGGAAAATGTGCTCAAGTTTGTCAACGTCCACGACGACTACTCACCCGATATCATCTCGCTGGACTGGGTCGAGTTCGATCATGAGGCCACGATCGAGCCGGGCATCGAGTACACGTTACCGGCCGACAAGGACAAGCCCGCCGTACGTACGTCGCCGGACTTCACGGGCAGCCCGATTCGCGTGTTCGACATCGACGGCGCAACGGAACTGGTTGTCGACACGCTGCCCGCCACAGCCAAGGGGCGCTTCTATACCGAGTACACGTACTCATTCGACGGCGAGAAACGCCGTTTCCGGGCCGTCGGGCCACAAGACTTCCGGAAGCCCGAGCGCATGACCCTCGGCTACGCCAGCCGCCTACAGGCCCTTGACAAGACACCGGAGTATCTCGTCATTACCCATCGCGACTTCATCGAGACCGTGCGCCCCCTCGTTGAACTCCGTCGCGCACAAGGCCTGGATACGCTCTTGGTGGACGTTGAAGACATCTACGACGAATACGCCAACGGCATGTTCGAGCCTGACGCGATCCGGTTTTTCGTCGACGATGTGCTCGACAAGTCCGACCACACTGGACAAGACCTGAAGTATCTGTTTCTCGTCGGCGATGCCACCTATGACTACATCGGTATTCGTCCAGGCACCAGGAACTACGTGCCGACACATCAGGATGTCGTCATCGAACTCGTCAAGGACCACGCGCCGACCTTCGCGCAAGACGACTACTTTGCCTACGGGAAAGGGTCGAGCGCGGTGCCGCTGTGCGCCGTCGGCCGATTTCCGTGCCAGTCCATCGAGACGCTCGAGGCCTACGTGGCCAAAGTCCTCGAGTACGAAGCTGCAGACGTGCCGGAAGCGGCGGAGGACAATGGATCCTGGGCCAAGCGCGCCGTCCTTGTCTCCGCGCCTAGTTTCACGAATTCCTGCGACGATATCGCCCAAACGGTAATTCCGGAATGGAACGTCGAGAAGATCTACGGAACCTATGAAGACACCCAGACAGGCCTGTTCCGAACTCGGATTGTCGACGCCGTCAGCCGAGGCTGCAGCATCACCTTTTTCTTCGGTCACGGCAGTCAATACATGTGGGCCATGGGCGACTCGGTTCACGGCCAAATCAACCAGCGTTTCACCGAAGAACACGTCGAACGCCTGACGAACCGGGGGAAGTATCCCATCGTGTTCGCGGTCACCTGCTTCTCGGCCCTGTTCGACGCTCCGCTCCACTACAAGTCGCACTCCGACTCCGGCATCGGCATCTACTTCGTCGAAGCGGTCAACAAGGGGGCCATCGCTCTCGTGGGCCACGTGGGCCGGATCTCGGCCTTCAAGGACTACGATTTCGTGCGCAAGGTGATGTCGGACGTCGTCCAGGAACATGCCGAGCGCCTCGGCGACGCATTCCTTGCGGCCAAGCACGCATATCCGGATATCGCCTTCAGCGGTGACGCTCTCATTGGGGATCCTGCGCTCCGCGTTGGACCCATCTTCCGATAGCGCCGCCTTCCCACTACCGTGCGACGGCTATAGCATGGTGCTTTTTTGCCCCACGTAAGCTATTGCATTGTCAACGTTTCAGCCTTATAATGACATCCAGATTCTGGGAGTCTGGAAACCACTTCCGAGTTGAAGGTGGAGGGGAATGTGATGAGGACAGGTCTGTGTTTCTCGCTTTTGACTACGCTGGTAATCGTTTTCTGCCTGTTTGCGCTGTCGACGGCCTCGGAGGATATCGACCTCGCGCAGAAGGGAGCAGCACCCGACGCGGCACCTACTCTGACCTGGTCCGTCGGCAATGCCCCCTCGGTGGCCGGCTACGGTGTTGAGTTGTCCCTGGACAGCTTCCAGTCCGTCCTGTACTCGACATACGCGGCTACCGGCAGGGCTCTGCAGGAACAGTCCTGGGCCATGCCGCTGGCCCTCTGGTCCTATCTGGCCAAGGGCACGCCCGTGCAGTGGCGCGTAGTCAGCCTCGACGGCAGTGGCGCGACAATCGCGACTACGAACGCAGGGGCCTTCACGCCGTCGGGCGACCGTGCTGCGGCGGCCGGAGCGGATGCAGATCGGCTGGACTTCAGCAAGGCTTCCAAGCTCGCGCGCGCTGGCGCCGATGCCGCGTTCCTCGACCACGAGTTACTCGCCGCGGTGCCCATAGGCCGCGAGAATGAACTGTACGCCGCCTTGGCATCCATCGCCTTCCCCATCGAGCGAGACGTGACGGCCCAGGGCCGCGTGTTGGTACGATTGCAGACCGCCATCGCCCTCGATAGCGTCCAGGCCACCGTGCAAGGCCGCGCGGCCCTTCCCGGCACGCTGTACGACGCCTCCGGTGCCCCCCAGCGAGAGGCCTTCGAAGGCGACATCGTCCTCCAGCCCAACTATGTTTACCATGCAAGCCTCACCCCCACCGATCCTTTCTGGGCCTCCTGGCCCAGGTATCAGTATGAGGCCGATCTCATCCACGCCCATGATGCGTGGGCGGCCGGTATCACCGGCTCGGGCGTGATCGTCGCCGTCATCGACACCGGCGTGAACGTCTCCACCAAGCATCAAGAACTCGATGGGGCCGGAAAGCTTATCGCTGGCCCCGACTACGTGAACGATGACATCGTGCCCGATGACGACCACGGTCACGGCAGTCACGTGGCCGGAACAATCGCGGCCGAAGCCGATGCGACCGGCATGGTCGGTATCGCGCCCGAGGCCAAGATCCTCGCCTGCAAGGCCCTCGACGCGTCCGGAAGCGGCTCGACGGGCGATATTGCCCAATGCATCGACTACGCCGTGTCCAACGGTGCCCGCGTCATCAACATGAGTCTCGGCGCCAATGTGTTCGCCCTTCTTCCGGAAGTGTTGGGCCTCGATTTCATTCGCGAAATGGCCATCCGGAACGCGGCCGAGCGCGGCGTGGTGACCGTCTGCGCGGCCGGGAACGACAATGCCTCCTTGCCGGCACGGCCCGCCGGTTTCTCCGATGCCATTTACGTCGGGGCCGTGTCCGCTGAGGACGAACTGACCACCTTCAGCAACTGCGGCCCCTGGGTCTCGGTCGTGGCGCCCGGACGGAACCTGTATTCGCTTTCGAATTCATCCTCGACCGAATACACGTTCAAGTCCGGCACCTCGATGGCAACGCCTGTCACTGCGGGCGTGGTGGCGTTGATCCTCTCGAGCTATCCAGCCCTAACGCCAAGGCAAGTCAGGGAGCTGCTCGAAGACTCGGCGGACGATCTCGGCGCAGCCGGGCGCGACGACTTCTACGGCTACGGGCGCGTGAATGTGGCCAAGGCCCTCGGATTAACACCCGGAGCGAGTACGATGCCGCCATCTCTCAAGCGCATCGAGATGTCCACAACTAAAATGATAGCAACATTCTCTGCCGATATGGCCACTGGCGGAAGTGTTAATGCTATTGACAATCCCGCCAACTGGCTCATGAGCGACAACGGCGGGTTCGTGGCGTTCATCTCAGGGGCCTCTCTTTCATACAACGCGACTACCCATCAGCTCACCTTTGAGAACAACACGAACACCATCACGTTCGGAAACGGCAACGCCTTTATCTTCACGGCAAACTGCCTGAACGCCACCGGCTCGAGACGAATCCTCTGCAACAACGCCACTTCAGGCCAACAGGGCGCCGCGGCCCAGAACTGGGCCGGCCTGAGCATCTCGCAAGGAAACGGGTACGCTCAGGCCGTTGCCACCAATGACGGAGGCCTTCAAGTGCTGTTCCGCTATCCCGTGACGGAGGCTACCGCCGAGAACAGTGCGAATTATACGCTCAACAGTGATCCGGCGTACGACGGCGGAACCGGGAAATCCACCGGCGGCACCGCGGTCTCTCTCGTGGGCACTTCACTCGATTACAGCACGGCAACTCGCCTGTTGACCATCTCCAACCTCCCGACACCGATGGATACGCTGGGAACCACCTTCCGGCTGGAACTGGGTTCCGGCATCAAGAACGCCGACCTGAACAACTCGATATATCCGGCCTGGCTCGACCCGAGTTGCGGCGTGGTGGTGTCGCCGATATCGACGCTTCCTGCTCTCGTCGCTGTAGACAACTCAATGCTTGGCAACGACATGCGCGAGATCATCCGCCTCGTCTTCAACAAGCCGATGCGAACCGACGCCGAGCTCTTCGACAGAGCCAACTATTCGGTGACTATCAACGGAACGCCAAGGGCGAATCCTGCCGACATGGAGGTCGTCACCTCAGCCGGAACCAGTGAAATCGTGCTGACCGGATGGGACCTCAGTAGTGACGGCGGTCTCGGCATTGACGTCACGGTGAATAACCTTCAGGACTACGATGGCAACGTCATAGCCGGTGCCAACCGAACCGCCAGCGGCACCCTCGCGGCGGGCGCCGATTTCGGTCCCGAGCTCATGGTGGTCACGGGGAGTCCCAACAGCATCTTCGTCCAGTTCTCCTACTGGACGAAGATGGACCAGACCAGCGCGACGACACCAGCCAACTGGACACTGCTGTCCGACGCGGTGAATCCGCCAACCACCGGTATCGACCTCAGCGGGGCCTCGTTTGCGTACGACTCGGTGACAAACCGGCTTGGAATCTCCGGGCTGTCGCTCACTGCGGGCCATTACTTCACCCTGACGGCAGGCGCACCCGTCGTGAAGCGATATCCGACACAGTTCACCTTCTCGACGCCCGGCGTCACGGCTGTTGTGGGTGGCAACGGCGACTTCTCGCCGCCGACCCCGACGGCCGCATACGTCAAAGCCGGGCCCCTGAATCCGCAGAACCAGATCAACAGCTCCAACTGGAGTAACGTGAATGTGGACGTCACCGTCCCCGCCGACGCCGTGGCCGGCCAGGTTGTGAAGGTGGCCATCGTGGACCGCGACACGCCGGCCGCCGTGGTCACGGGAACCGCGACGCTGCTTTCCGGTGGGGCGCAGACGGTGACCGTCTCCGGCATGGACGTGACCGGCATGATGCTCGGCAGTCCCATGTCGGTGCAGGCTATGCTGATTGGTTCTTCCGGCGATGGCGCCAGTGACGTGTTTATCGGTACGGAGACCGATACCACGCTCCCGGTCGAACTGAGCGTATTCGGAATTGAGTAAACGCTATTGATCGAAACGCTCGGTGATCGAAAACGGGTCCGGGCGCTCGGCCCGGTGAGTCTCTCCGTGGCGCTGGTCGTATGGGCGGCGCTGATCCACGGGTGCGGGACGACGCCCGGGATGCATGAAACGTCCTCGATCGACGCAGGGCTGTCGGCGCGAGACGCGCAGCCGGGGAAATGGCGCATCCGGCTCTTCTGGCGTACGGAAACCGAGCTAAACTCCTTTGGTTACTATGTTTACCGTTGTTCCTCATCGGAGGCAGAACCGGTGTGCCTGAACCAGGACCGGCCTCTATTCGGCGCAGGTTCGACCACGATTCCCCAGGAATACGTGTTCTATGACCTCGATGTTGCCGAAGGCCAGACATGGCATTACAAGCTCGAACAGGTCGACCTGGACGGTACCCGCCGGTGGTTGGTGGGCCATCCCGCGCCCGTTCCCGGCAAACCGCAGCCGTTGACCGAAGATGAGGTCGACGCGATTCACGCGTTTGGGACCATGTATCGCCAGGAGGCCGGGTGGTGAGCTGTCGGGTTTTCTGCAGGAGGAAAACGTGAGATACGGTCCCATCGCGGGCGTCCCGATGTCCGTGTCCCGAGTCATCCAGGGCACGATGATGCTCTCATCCGAGGCTCTGGATGCTTCGTTTGCCCTTCTTGACGAGGTCATCGAGAACGGCGGAAACGCCTTCGACTGCGCACATGTCTACGGGGGGGGCGATGCCGAGCGGGTGCTGGGCGCGTGGATCGAGGCGCGCGGGGTGCGCGACAAGGTCGTCATCGTGGACAAAGGGGCGCATCCCAATGCGGATCGGAAGCGCGTGACGCCCTACGACATCGCCTCAGACCTCCACGATTCGCTGGCCCGCCTCCGGACGGACCGAATCGATCTCTATCTGCTACACCGCGATGACCCCGATGCGCCCCTGGACGAGATCGTGGATGCCCTAAACCAACACGCCGAAGCCGGGCGGATCTCGGCCTACGGCGTCTCGAACTGGTCGCATGAACGGATTGTCGAGGCCAACACGTATGCCGCCGAACACGGCCTGAGGCCCCTGGCAGCGTCCAGTCCGCATTTCAGTCTCGCCGAGCAAGTCGTTGACCCTTGGGGCGGTTGCGTGACGCTCACGGGGCAGCGAGGACGCTTGGCGCGGGAATGGTACGCCCAGGCCGGCCTGCCCGTGCTCGCTTGGTCGAGCCTGTGCCACGGTTTCCTGTCCGGACGGTATTCACGTGCCGACATCGAGGCTTTCCCGGATGACTGCGAGGAGGGTTTTTTGCGCTGGTATCGGTGCGCAACCAACCTGACGCGCCTGGAGCGCGCGTTTGTGCTTGCCAGGGAGAAGGGCGCGACGGTGCCGCAAGTGGCCACCGCCTACCTGATGCACCAGCCCGTCGACGTTTTTGCGCTGGTGGGTTCGAGTCTCCCCGGCGAGTTCGCGGCCAACGCCCACGCGTTGGATATCGACCTCACGCCTGAAGAGGTGGCCTTCCTGGAGGGTTGCTGAACTGGGATTCGAAACACCCCGGGGCGCAGGCCGTGCGTGACGTGGGCGATACGGACATGAACCCTCAGGGCCTCCCGCACGCAACGGTCTTCTGCGAAGAACTGTCCACACCGTCCATGGTGTCAACGCGGCCCACGAAGTGTTTGATAGCGACAGTTATTCCGATACCGATGGCACAATCGCTATCGCTACCGAAATCGGAAACGGCCTTTCCTGACACCGCGCTCAGGCCTCGACGGCGAACACCGGCTTGGCTTGCTTCCACTTGCCGCGTGTGAAGTCGGGGCATTCGACGGGCGCGCTGCCCTTGGCGATGGACTGCTCGGATAGGGCAACAACACAACTCATGGTGACGGAATCGTACACGTCGATGGGGGGCTGGGTCTTGGCGCGGACGGCATCGAGGAAGCGGGCGAGCTCGAGGACATCCGTTCCACCGTGTCCACCGGTGGCGGTCATGTCGCGCCACCAGGAATGGTCGAACTCGGCTTGGTAGGGTGCGAAGGGTTCCCACTCGTGGTAGTCGGGGGTCCGACCGACGATGTAGACCGCCTCGCGCTGCTCATTGTAGATGCCGAGGGTACCTTGGATGAGCCACCGGTTGTCGTAGGGACGGGGAAGCTGCATGTCATAGTTGATAACGATCGTCTTGCCGCCGTGGGTTCGGATGACGGTGGTAACGATATCGCCCTGTTTGTAGATCCGTTGCGCACCGGGGTGGTCGGGGCCGAAGCGGCGCGCGAAGTAGGCGTTGATACCTCTGGAGTCCGTGGCGGTGCTCGTTAGGGTCGCGAACGCGTCGCCTCGGTTGATGTCCATCCAACTGAGCACAGGGCCGAGGCTGTGGGTGGGATACTGGTCCCGGTTGAAGCGGATGAGGAACTCGGCCGGCCACCGATCATTGCCTTCCGCGTCGAAGAACCAGTGGTCGATGCAGTCATGGGAATGCGCGCAATGGCAATGCACCATCTCGCCTAGTAGCCCCTTTCGGATCATGTTAAGCACGGCCAGGTTGTCGCGTCGGAAACTCCAGTTCTCGAGCATCATGCAAGGCACGCCCGTCTGCTCGGAAGTGTCAACCAGTGCCCAACATTCGTCCAACGACAATGCGCAGGGCACCTCAACGCCGGGGCGTACGCCGTTCTTCATGGCGCACACGGCCATCGGCGTGTGCCATTGCCATGGCGTGGCGATGATCACCGCATCGAGATCGCCGCGGGCTAACAACTTCTCGAACGCATGGTCGCCGTCGGAGTATCCCTCGGGTTTCGGTCGACCGGCCTCCTCTACGAGGGACTGCGCGCGGCCCAGGTGGGTCGGATTGATGTCGCACAGGGCCGGGAAGACACAGCCGTCGATGCCCAACATGATGCTGAGCAAACCCGTCCCGCGACCGCCCGTGCCGATGACGGCCACGCGCACGGGCGGGCGCTCGTCTTGGCCTGCGCGCGCGCGCGAAAGCAACGCACCGGCCGCCGCCGATACACCCGTGCCCAGGAACTTTCTTCGTGTCACTTCGAGGTTCATATCCCGATTCCTCCGGTTGCGCCACGTCGTGACTGCGCGTGGCTCTTTGGCCGTTCGAACGGGGGAGGGGGGAGTCCCCGCAGCCCTATGATAGCAAAAAGGGCAGGACCGATTGGCCCTGCCCTGATGCACTACGCTGTTTTGTTGGTCAGCTTACCGGCTGGTGACCCTCCGGCGTCGAATGCGGATGACCACCATCCCGACGGCCAGCATCGCGACGGCGACTGGCCACCAGGCTACCGGCAATCCGGCGTCGCCCTCGATGGTGAACGGCTCGCTCGGGTCGGAGCCCGGCGTCAGGTTGCCGGCGAAGTCTGCCGCCGTTCCTGCACGCCAGATCCGGATGGCCACCTCACCTGGCTGCGCGGTCGAGCCGGCGAGGTCGCTCAGCGTGATCGTCCTCGAGTACGGACCTGTACCCGACACTACGATGGTCGGATCCGCCTTCACGCCGCCGCCCACGTTGACCAGCTCGATATCGGCGCCGGCCAAGGTGATGGACGCGGTGTTGAAGTACAGGTCGGAGTAGGTCACGGTGTACTCGACCGGCCCGTCCGTCGTGCTATCGGCCTTCGCATCCGGGAACACCGGGCCTGTGAAGGCCATGGCCGGCGGCGTGTTGTCGACGACCACGTTCTCGCACGGCGGATTCACGGTGAGCGCCAGCGTGTTGCCGAAGATATCGGTAATGGTGGCATGGGCCACGTTCACCGTAATCCTCAGGTCGCCATCGCCAGCCACATCAGTGATACCAACCGTGAAGGCCTGAGCGGCGCCTGCCGGCGAAACCACCGCCGTGTTGAAGGTTACCGTGCCGGTCCTCGTGACGATCAGGTCGTTGCAGTCGACATTGATGACCGCTTCGCTGAACGGCACTCGGAACTCGACGATGTCGGCGTTGGTCGGGGTCGGCGTGATTCGCGTAATGGGCTGCGCGATCGGGCCGCTGTAGTCTTGCACCAACTCAACCTCGAGCGGCGGCACCGTCGAACCCAGCGGGTTGCCCGCGAGGTCGCGGATCGTCACACCGCCTGTCAGACCGGCAATCAGGAGGCCTTCGCCCGCGATACCCTCGATGCGCAGCATGCACTGCGTGGTCTCGGGTGATGTGGCGATGGTCAACGTCGGCGTGGTGTAGAACACCGTGCCGGTCGTGCTGATCGTCAGGTCGGCCATCTCGATGTCGCCCGACCTCACCGGTTCGTCGAAGTTGAAGGTGAAGTCAACCGTCTCCTTGTTGGTGGGGGACGGCGGATCGGAGACAATCGCGAAGCAGTTCGGCGGCGTGTTGTCGATGTCGACCGCGCTGCTCGGCTGGATGCCTTCGAGCGTGTTGCCGGGCACGTCACGCACGGAGGACGGATAGTAGAAGTTGAACTTCAACGTGCCGTCGCCGGTGATGTCGTTGACGTGCAGCGTGTAGGTATCCAGCGGTTCCGCATCCGGCGCCAACACCAAGCTGTTGTAGGTCACCGTCGAACCGTCATCGATCCAGAACAGGTCGGTCGTGTCGAAGTTCAACACGGGCGCGCTGAACTGGACGGTGAATTGGACATGGTCGGCGTTGGTCGGGCCGATGTTCGTCCACCAGCCGGTCGAATCCGCCGTGAAGTCCATCACACTGAGGACGTTCAGGTCGATGGTAACTACAGCGCTCGTAAGGGTATTGGCCAGCGGGTTGTCCGCCAGGTCCGTCACATCCTTCGCCAGACTGACGCTCAGGGTAATCGTGCCGTAGGTGCCGGCGATATTCCCGAGCGTCGCCGTATACGCGTCCTGGCGCCCAGGCTTCGCCACAACCGTCGGCGTCGTGGCCGTCAGGTCACCGATCAGCACGACGATGAGGTCCGTGCCGTCGAGGTTCTTGACATTCTCGCTGAAGTCGATGTCGAAATCGAGCGAGGTAGCCGCGATCGGACCTAGCGCCTCGGGTGTGATCGCCAGTACGTCCGGAGCGATGTTGTCGACCGTCACCGGAGCGCTCAACGCCGTGGCGGAGTGACCGTTCATCACGTCGTCGCGGGCCGTATTGGCCGCCAGCATGATGGCCAACGTGCCGTTTCCGGTGAGGTTGTCCAAGGTCACCGTGCGCGAGGTGAGACCCGTGCCGGAAACCGAGGCTACGCCCCAAGCGGTTCCGCTCGTCGTGACCACGATGACATCCACGTCGGCCAACGTGATGCTCGCCGCGTCCGCGTAGGTGATCGGGAACGTGACCGGACCGGTGTTCTCGATCGTCTTGGACGGCGCGCCGATGGTGACCACCGGACCGCGGTTGTCGATCGTTACCGCCGGAGCCGGTCCCAGCGGATCGACCACGTCGGCATTGCTGGCCGCATCAACCACCGTACCGGCGTCGACCGAGACGGTCAACTGGCCGTTACCGGCGACGTTCTGGAACACGACGTAGCGTTGGTGGTCGGGATCGGCCACGGTCCCACTGTCAATGAACGGACCGCTGTACGTGATGCCGACACCCGAGGTGTTGACGTTCACGTCGCCCGCCGTCAGGTTGATGGTCAGGTCGTGGACGTCGGCGAACTGGACGAGGAACTTGATCTCGCTGTTGACGTTCGCCTTGTTGTTTCCGTAGTTCGGCGTCAGCGCCGTCGCGCCGAAGGAACCGGCTGGCGGCGTCTGGTCCACGGTAACCGGAGCACCGGTGCCCGCGGTGGCCAGGGCATTGCCCGCCACGTCGATCACGTCGGAGCCGAGGTCGACCACGAAGCTCAGGGTGCCGTCACCGGCGACGTTGTTGAACGTCACCGTATACTGGGCCGCGGTCACCGGAGCGATGACCGGCGAGGTGAAGCTCAACGTCGGCGCACTCGTGACCACGAGATCATCCCAAGCGTTGAACTGCGCCATGTCCTCGTTGAACGTCACGGTCCACTCGAGCGTCGTGAAGTTGTTCAACGCAGGCGCACCCGTGACGATACTCGATACCCTCGGGGCGATCGTATCGACGGCGAAGTCTTCACCGCCGGTGTAGTCGGTCACGAACTCGTTTCCAGCCACGTCGGCGATAGCCGGCGTGTCGCCGCTGATGACATCCACACTGAGCGTGCCGTCCATGGTGCCGGTATTCACTACCACCAGGTACTCGGCATCATCGGCACCGGCACTGACACTGTCGATCGTCGGCGCAGCCGTGATCGTGCCCGTCGCGTCGATAGCGAAATCATCCGCATCGACATTCGCCGGCGTCACATCCTCGCGGAACGTCACGACGAAGGTCAGTTGGGCCGCATTGGCGGCCGGCGTGCCCTGGACGATCACGGAGTCCACGGTCGGCGCCACGGTGTCAACAGTGTGCACCAATCCGGAATCCGCCACGTTCGCCAAGGCGTTGCCCGCCAGGTCGGTGATGTCGTTCGAAGCGAGGACCTCAAGGCCAATGGTCCCTTCGATGACACCGGTGTCGACTGTGACGATCCAGGTGTCCGCGGTACCGCCTACAACCGCGCCGGTCACAGACGGCAGCGTATTTGGCGGATCGGGCACGTACAGCGCGCCGTCGTCAATCACGCCGAAGTCGGCAGCGTCCACCGCCTTCACCGGCTCGTCAAAGGTCACCGTGAAGGTGATCGTGGCATCGGTGGCCGCCGGCGTGCCGTTGAGCACGACCGAGAGCACCTGCGGCGGGGTGGTTTCGTACCGTACCGTCGCGGGCGTCGGAGCCGCCGTGTTGAGATTGGCCATGATGTCCTGGCAGACGCCGGCCGGGACGGTGATCACCACATCGCCGTCGGGGCTGGCGCCATCGACCGCCACGCGCACCGTGAACAGATGGTCGCCGTCGCCGCCGATGATCGTGTAGCCGGTAACCGTCGCGGTGCTACCGCTCAAGTCAACGTCCACATCGCCGGAATCGTCGTCCTCGAAGTTCCAGACCGCTTCGCTGAACGTCACGCGGAACTCGACAGGCGAGGCGTTCGTCGGATTGAGCTGCGCCGGGGCTTTGGCTACCACCACGTTCGGGTTGGCCACGTCGTACAACACGCTGTTGTCGACGCTGGTCGACGCATTGGCCCAGTTACCGGCGACATCCGTGCACTCACCGGTACCGGGCACCGACGGCACCACGTAGCCGTCACCCGTACCGGTAACGGACAGGACGAAGGTCATCTTGTCCGCCGACGGATTCGTGATGGTGTACGCGGTGACGATGGCTGACCCGGTGAAGATGACGTCCACATCGTCGCCATCGTTGTCGTCGAAGCCGACCACCGGCTCGTCGAACACCACGTCGAACAGGATCGGCAGCGCAACGGCCGGATCGGCCTGGCCGACCGCCTGCTCGACGGTGCAGTTCGGACGTGTGCCGTCATACGTCACCGAGGCCGTGTTGGAAGCCGTGTTCGGATTCGTGGCCGCGTCGTGCGCCACACCGGCGGCTACGGATACGGACACCAAGCCGTCAGCCGTTGGCGAAACGAGGACGTTGTAATCCGTTCCGGGACCGGCGCTTATGCTGACCAGCGAGCCGTTCGTAATGGTCACGTCAGGCTCCGAATCCAAGAAGTCGGCGACGCTCTCATTGAAGTGGACGAGGAACGTCATCGGGTTGGCGTTGGTCGGATCCGGCGTGGGGGCCGTCACGGTGCAGGTCGGGCTGACGGTGTCATACCGCACCGTTACCGTATTCGACGCCACACTGGCATTGCCCTGTGCGTCATGAGCCGCACCGGCCAGCAAGCGCACCACCACGTTGCCCTCACCCCCCGGCGTGATCGACACGTCGTAGTGCGTACCGGGGCCGGGGCTCACACTGGCAACCGAGCCGCCCGTCACGGTGATGTCGAGGGAATCAAAGTCCGCGACGGACTCATCGAAGTCCACGTCGAAATCAAGCGGACTGACGTTCGTGGCCGCACCCATCGTCGTCGAGACGGTGGGCGTGGGGCCAGTGCCGTCGTATTTGACCGTCACCAAGTTCGAGGCCTGGCTCGGATTCGTCGCCGCGTCGTGCGCCCTACCGACCGCAACCGACACGGACACGTCGCCGTCGGCCGCCGGCGTGATCAGCACGTCGTAGTGCGTGCCGGGACCGGCGCTAACACTCTGGACGCTGCCGTTCACCACCGTGATGTCTTCGGAGGCAAAGTCGGCCACCGACTCGCTGAAATCGATGTCGAAGTCCATCGGATTCGAGTTGGTGATGGCCGGCTCCGTCGTCGAAACGGTCACTGTCGGACCCACGGTGTCGTACCGCACCGAGTTGTCGCTGCTGGTCGAGGCCTGATTGAGGTTGGTGGCTGTGTCGCGACAGATACCTGCCGGGATGGTCGGGATTACCGTGCCATTCCCGCCCACAGCGGTCACCGCGACGGTGTAGTCGCCACCGCCCAGATCCGTCACGGTGTACGCCGTGACGCCCGCCGTGCCGCCAAACACCACGTCCACATCGTCGCCGTTGTTGTCGTCGAAGCCGGTCACGACCTCGCCGAAATCCACGTCGAACGCAATGGGCAGGGCATTCGTGGGATCCGCTTGACCCACAGCCTGGTTAATCGTCGGGGACGGCCGCGTGCCGTCATAGCGGATCGTCACCGTGTTCGAGAGGTCGTTGCCGTTGCCGGCCGCGTCGTGTGCCTTACCGCCCTCAACCGACACGGACACATCGCCGTCCGCCGCGGGCGTGATTTGCACGTCATAGTGCGTGCCGGGACCCGGACTGACGCTCAAGACCGACCCGTTCACTACCGTGATGGAGCCGGCGCCAAAGTCCGCCACGACCTCGTCGAAGTCGACGTCGAAGTTCATCGGATTCGCGTTCGTCGGATTTGTCTCTGTCGTCGAGACAACCACGCCCGGATTATCCGTATCGTAGATCACACTGCCGCTCGACGGACCTTGGCTCGCGTTACCGGCGGTGTCGTGGGCAACGCCCGCGTCCACCGTAACCGTCACGGCGCCGTCGGCCAGCGGGGTAACTTCGATGTCATAAACGGTGGCCGAGACCGGACTGAAGGCCGTCACGGTGCCGTTGGTGGCTCCGATGTCGGTGTCGATGAAGTCGGCCACACCCTCATTGAACGTGATCCGGAACGGAATCGGGCTCACGTTGGTCGCCGGCGCCGCAGAACTCGTAATGGCTACCGTCGGGCCCACACTGTCGTACGTGATCGAGTGCAAGCCGCTGTAGTTGCCATTGCCGAATCCGTCGAACGCACAGCTCGCCGGAGCCTGCACCGTCACCGAGCCCTGACCGGCGGGCGTCACGTCGATGCTGTAGTTCCGGGCATCGGTCGCCTGGAACGTCGCGTCGATGCGCGAACCGAGCGTCACGACAATGTCGGTCGCCTCGAAGCCGGACACGTCTTCGCTGAACACGAACCGGAACGTGAGCGGGGAGACGGCCGTCGGGCCCGGATCCTGGTCGCACGTGACTGTCACCGTCGGCCGGACCACGTCGAACAACACGAGGTTGTCGGTACTCGTCGAGGCCTGGTTCCCATTCGGCTTGTAGTCGTTGCAGACACCCGCCGGGATCGTGGCCGTGATCGAGCCTTCGCCCGCCACGGTCGCCGTCACGGTGTACGCTGCACCCGAACCAGCGACGGCATAGTCGACCAGGCTACCGGTCCCGGTGAAGGCGAACTCCACGTCATTACCGGTGTCGTCGAAACCGACGACCGGCTCGGAGAACACGACGTCGAACACAATCGCCGCCACGTTGGTGGGATCAGCCTGCGTCGAGCCCTGGTTGATCGTTACCGTCGGCGCGATGATGTCATCGACTGTCACGTTCGCCACACACGTGGCCGTATTCGAGTGATTGTCCGTAACCGTGAGCGTCACGGCGTGCGGACTTGTCGCGATATCGGCGCCCGCGAAGACCGTCGCCGGGATGCTCAAGTTCGCGACGCCGCAGAAATCACTGCTGCCACCGTCGAGCTCGGCCGCCGTCAGCGTGTAGGTGCCATTCGCGCCCAGGGACACCGTGTACGGATCGTTACAGACCGCTGTTGGCGGCGTGTTGTCCGCTACGGTCACCTGCGCCGTGCACGTGTCCGTGTTGCTGTTGTTGTCTGTGACCGTCAGGACCACCGGATACGTATTGCCCACATCGTCGCAGTCGTACGTGGTGGCCGGAATGCTCAAGCTCGCGATACCGCACGCATCGGCGCTACCGTTGTTGATCTCGGCGGCCGCCAGCGTGTAGGTGCCCGCAACACCGACATCGACGGTGATGTTCTGGCAGGTGGCCGTCGGAAGCACGGGATCCACCACCGTAACTTGGCACGTCGTCTGGTCCGTATTCGCCGAGTCATCGGATACCGTCAAGGTCACGCTGACCGGGCCACCGGTGTCGCCGCAATTGAAGCTCGTCCGACTGGCCGACCAACCGGTCACAGCGCAGTTGTCGGTGCTACCGCCGTCCAACTGATCCGCCGTGATCGTCGCTTGGCCAGTGGCATCCAGCGGCACCGTGATGTTGTTCGGCACCGCCACGGGATCCGTCACGTCTTGCACGGTCACCGTGCACGTATCGGAAGAAGACTGACCGAGATAGTTGTACACCGTTAACGTGACGGTGTTGTCACCCACATCGCCGCAATCGAAGGTCGACGGGGACACGAGGGGTTTCCAGATACCGCACGCCGACGTACTCCCGTCATTCACGTCCATCGGGAGGATGCTGACGCTTCCCGGAGACCCTGTCAACGGAATCGTGATATCTTTCGCGATCGCCACCGGACCGGATGGGCAGTATTCATAGGCGCCCATGTCAACACGGCCTTCTTGGCGATGCGGCGTGGTGCCCGGCAAGTCGCGCGTCGGAGCCGGATAGGTCGTGTTGCCGGTATTGCGGCACGGCGACGTTACCTGGAGATGGAACTCCGGCACCGGCGGCACGGCCGCAGCCGGCCACGGATCGTTGGTGATGTTGCCCGCGCCCGAGGGGCCCGTGTACGCATTGCGCGTATCGGTATACTGCAGAATTGCCCCCTCCGTAGCTCCCAAATCGTTGCTATTCTCGATGACGTCCGGGGAAGCCGCTTCGTTCCAGAGAATCGAGCTGTCTACCGTCGGCGCCGCTTTCCACTGGAGCATGGCCGCCGAATTCACGCCATGGTTGAGGATGGGCAGGCCGCCCGTGTCGAGACCAGGATCGTAAACGCCCAGCGCGTTCTCGTAGAACGTGCAATAAACCAGAGCAGCATTGGCGTCGTTGTTGAACATCGCGCCGCCACCGCGGACGGGGTTCGGAGGTACCGCGTTATCGGCCCCGCGGTTGGCGTAGTTATCGTAAAACGCGCAGCACTGAATGATGGCGTTGGCACTATCGGCGCCATAGGTTTCGTTTGCCATGGCGCCACCGGACACCGCCGCCTCGTTATCGACGAACGTGCAGTTGGCGATGGTCGGCGCAGAACGCCAGTTGAACAGACCGCCGCCGCGATAGGTGTGATACGCCGTGGTCGGGTTGCCGGTATTGTAACCTGCGGCATTGCCGCCGGTGATCGTGAAACCATCGAGGGTCACGTTGGCCACCGCCGCCCCTTGGTCGCCGACGACGACCACGTGGAACGCATCGCCCCCGCCCTGCGTCGTCCGCGCGTTCGTACCATCGATGATGGTGACGTTCTGGCGCACCGCCCGACGAGAGAACTGCGTTACCGTTTCTGTTCCGTCGAAACCACCGTACAGTCGGACGCCCGTCTTGAGAATGACGGAGCCGTCCACCGCCACGTTACCCCAGGTTTCCTGGGTGCCCGTGGCATACTTGTAGGCGCCTCGGTTATAGGTGCCCGCCGCAACCCATACGTCGAGGTCGGCCGTTGCCACGGCATCATCGATGCCTTCCTGGAGGGTGCGCCACGCCGTCGCCCACGAATTGCCGTTGTACGTGCCACTCGTGTTATTCACGTTCACGTACACCACGGCGGACGCCGGCATTCCGGCACACACCACCATCAGAGCCGCGCAAGTGATCCAGAGTCCCCGTCTCATCACAGCTACCTCCGTCTCCTAATTAGTCCGTCCAAAACACGCAACCCTCGAGTACTGGAACTCCACAGCCCAGTCTCGACCGTTGCTCCGTCTTCTCGAATCAGACAATCCAACGTGCCACCAAGTACACGTGAGCAGGACTTGAACGCCTACTCCTTCCCAAATTACTCACAGCACCACTGTCCATTATAAAGAATTGTTCCCATTAGTCAAGCTCTTTTTCGACTAGTATGCACCAGTTTTAATTGATTTTCTTATTTCAAAAAACGCATTTCCGTCTATCTCGGTCGAATTGAGCACTCAAGACCGGCATCATTCGCTCCCGAACCCGCATCCCTTCCTTTACCGAAACAAGCCAAGAACTCCTCCTCGAAGGTCTTCATGACGTTCTTCATCGCTGGCGTTCGCCCGAGCAGCGCCTCCATCGTCGTCACCGGTCTGTCCGAAATCCCGCACGGGACAATGTACCGGAAGTGTTCCATATCCGGATTGACGTTGAGGGCCACGCCGTGGGATGTGACGTGGCGTCTTACCGCGATTCCGATGGCCGCCACCTTTGCCTGACCGATCCACACCCCGGTGTATCCCGGCCGCCGTTTCGCAGGCAGTCCGTACTCGCCCAGGAGCCGGATGAGGACCCCCTCCAAGTCGCGAAGGTACTGGCCGATGGGAAGGCCGCGGCGGCCAAGGTCGAGGATCGGATACGCGATCATCTGGCCAGGGCCATGGTACGTGACGTCGCCGCCTCGGTCGGTGGGACGCAGCGCAATGCCCTGCCGCGCGAGTTCCTCGGAACCGAGCAGGACATGCTCCGACCGCGCCTGTCGACCCAAGGTGACGACCGGTCGGTGTTCCAGCAGGAAGAGGGCCTCGGGCGCGTGACCCTCCGCGACTGCCTGCTGCCGTTCCTGCTGGAGTCGCACGGCGTCGTCGTAGGCAACCAGACCTCTGAACCGGATCACCTCAATGGGGCAACGCTGTGCCGGATGGGTCATGGGGAATCCGTAGCCTCCCGGAAGACGCCGACGCCGGGCAACTCGTGCACCGAGAGTCGGCCACGGTCCACGTGGCGTTCGGCCAACTCCACTAACCGTCGATGATGCGTGAAGAAGATGACCTGGATCCGATCCGACAGACCCGCAAGAGCCCGTAACGCGGCCTTGGCGCGATCATCATCGAAGTTGATCAGCACATCGTCGCAGATGAATGGAATAGGCGTGCCCCGCTCGAGATACCGGCGTACTCCCGCCAAGCGCAACGCGAGATAGAGCTGATCCGCCGTGCCATCGCTCATGGCGTCCACACCCACCACGCCGCCCGAACCGGAGCGGACACCGACCAATATGCTGTTTCCATTCGGATCATAGTCAGCTCGCAATCCCGCAAAACCACCCTCGGTCAGCTCGGCGAATATGCCACCAGCTTGGGCGATGATCGGCGCCTGGTGCGCATCGCGGAACCGTTCCACCGCGCGGCGTAGCACCACGGCCGCCAGACGCGTCCGCGCGCATTGCTCGGCCAACAGGGCAATGCCGGCGAGCCGCGAGGCGGCTTCCATCTCGATGCCGGCGGCCCGATCGCCTCCGTCGATCCGGTTCAGTTCTTCTCGAAGGGCGCCAATCCGCTCCGTGAGCCGATCGTACTCCTGGTCGCGCGACTGGAGTTCGGCGTCCAAGTCTTCGATTCGAGGCCCAATCGTGTCTGGGTCCTCCGCTTCGGCCAGCGGCACGAAATCATCAACAGGCAACCCACCGGTGAACGCCCGTAATTGATCCTCGTTCTCGGCAAGTCGGCGCTCGAGATCCCGGCGGCGCGCCGATCGGGATTCCGCCGCATCAAGCGCATCGGAACATACCCCGCCGGCCTCGCGACACAAGGCCTCCATGTCCTCGGTACGGGCACGCACCTTCTTCTCGGCGGCGGCGCGTTGTCGTTCGAGACCCGTCCGGTTCTTCTCATGCGCCTCGAGGGCGGCCGCCGCCTGACGCGCCCGCGCGAGCCGCGCCGTCAACTCCCGCACGGCATCGCTCGCCGACAATGCACCGAGATCCGGGGCGATGGTCTGCACAAGCCTTCCGGTCCCCTCCTCGAAGCCACGCCGGTCCGCCTCGATGGCGTCCATGCGTTGACGCAAGTCCGCCGCTTTGTCGAGCCGCTCGAACAGCGCCAAAAGCGCCTCGATCACCGCGGTCACCTCGGCCGGCGAGGCCTTCGCGTCCAGGTTGAGGCGCGCCGTGATCTCCGTCCATTCCGCACGCCATGCCTCCAAGGCGCGGCCGGCCTCCTCAAGCTCGCGCGCAGCTGCTGGCAGAGTCTCTTCAGCCAGGGACCGCTTCGCCAACTCGAGCCGCTCGCGCTCGCGCACTGCCTTGAGGCGCCCTTCGAGAAGCCGCTCGGCACAGGCGAGGAGCGCGTCCAACGACGCTTCCGCCTCCGCCGCGGTTCCGTAGCGCTCAAGGCATACGGCAAGGCGGCGACGCAGCTCGACCGCGCTCGCAGCCAGGTGTTCCGCCTTGCCCTGGGCGTCCCGCAAGAGGGCCGCTTCATTCACCATGGATTCCCAAGCTCTTCGCCACGCCTGCATCTCGACGGGCGACTGCGCCTCGACGCCTATCGCCCGCCATAGGGCATTCCATACTTCGCGCCGGGCCGCAAGCTCCACCTCCCAGGCCTGTGCCCTGGAACGCTGTTCAGAGAGGGCGACCTGGCCCTCCTCCATGCGTTGCCGCAACGCCTCAAGTTCCGCCACCCGCGTCGCCTCGCGCCGCAACCGATCCCCGGCGATATCGCCTCGCTCCACCGCCAGCTCGTAGCCGTCGGCCAGATCGGAGAGGCGCTCGTCCACGGCGTCCAGAAACGCCCGCGCTTCCCCGTCCAGCGCCTTCGGCGGCCGCCCCGCTTCCCAGGCCGTGCGCACCGCCCGCCAGCCGCGATCGCGCACCGCCCGAGCCCTGTCCAACACGGACTCCTCGATGACGCCCTGAACCTCGACCAAGTCGGCCTCGCGCGTCTGCAAGGCCCGCTGTTCCTTCTCGAGCTGTTCGACCGTCTCGCGCGCGCGATCCAGGTTCGCCGCGAGTTGGTCGTGCGCATTTCGATGTTGTTCGATAGTCTCATAGGAAGGGACCTGGCGCGCCACGACTTCCCGCCACGGGCCGCGCCAGCCGGCGAGGCGCGACGCGGCAAGGGCCAAGTTCTCCTCGAGGACCTGACGGGCGCGCTCGGCCTCGTTCAGTTGTTCCTCCAGACTTTCCTGAGCCCGTGCGGCGCGCAGGGCCCGCTCGAGTTCGACCGGCGCCTCGACGGGACCCAGCGTGTCGAGCTGCCGCGCGAGGCGGTCCTGTCTCCGGGTGCACTCCTCGACCGCCCGCCGCGCCCCATCGAGACGCTCGCCCGCACTACGCCCTTTGCTGCACAGTTCGTGGATGCGCGCGCGCTCGGCCGCGGTCAGCCGAAGTTCCTCGACATCGGCCACGGCCCAGGCCGGGTTGAGTTGACGCATCGTATCGGCGATGTCCCGTTCGGCTTGGCGCAGCCCAGGTTCAAGCTCACGCTCGAGATCGCGCACCGCCTTGTTCACAACACTGCGCTTCCCGTCGAGTTCCTCGATGATATCGCCGTGCTGCAACAGCCGCTCATCGGGACACAGCGCCTCGATCTCGCGGCCCAGGCGTTCGAGCGCCTCCGACGCCTCACGCAACGTCGCCTTGGCGACATCGAGATCGCGATCGACCCGACGCCGCCGTTCCGAGAAGTCCTCCGCCAACAACAAGGCGTCCTCTTCGGCCCCCAAGGCCTCTCTCAGCTCTTTTCGGTAGGCGATGCGCGGCAGGGCCTCGCGCGTGCGCTGCAGCCGACTTCGCTCGGCCCGGATCGCGTTCCGCCGTTCACCGATACGCTCCTGTTCGCGTCTCGTCTCTTGAAGGTCGCGGTCGAGGCGCTCCCACGTTTCCGCCGAAACGGCCGCTTGCTTAGCGGCACTCTCGAGCCTGCCGTAGTCGGAAACGGCGGCGTTCAGTGCAGGTTTCGTTCCCCGTTCGAGGAACACGGCGTCCGCTTCCGCCTCGAGTTCCTGGATGATTGTGTGTACGCCCGCCAATCCCGCAGTTGCCGTGAATAGCGTTCGCCCCAACTCGCCGTGCCCGGCCAGAATCTCTTTGGCTCCCGCCACCAGACGCTCGTGGCCCAGGCCAAACATCTGCTCGAAGACCTCCTGGCTGATCCCGCCCGTGAAGTGGTCGATCACGGCTTCGTCGAGGGCCGCCTCATCCCGTTCGTCGCGCAAGGTCTGCTTGGCGCCCTTGCGCCGTATCGCCTCGAGTCGCTCTCCGCTGGCCGACCGAAGCGCGGCGCCGATCCGCATCTGGCCGTAGGGATGGACGAAATCGTCGTGAGTCCGATTCGGAATCCCATACAGGAACTGCGTGATGGCGCGCAGGGCCGAACTCTTTCCCGCCTCATTCGGCCCATAAACAATGTGGAGACCTTCGTCGCCTGCCGACAGATCGATACGGAAGTCCGTGAACGGGCCGAAGGCGATCAAGTCTATCCGATCGAACCTCATGGGCCCTCGTCCTTCCCGAGGAGCCGACCCAGCAGGAGGGGCCTCACCTCGCGCAACAACCGCCCCACGGCATCCGGCCCCGTGAGCGAGACGGCCTCCGGGCCGTGTTTGAGCGCTGCCGGCAACTTGGCGTCCAGCGCCGTGAGGGTCGTTCCCAGTGCCGCGAGTCCCTCGGGATTCGCCTCCAATTCATCGAGCACGTCCATCAGTTCCCGGATGGGCCCTTCGGGAATGTCACGAATCGGTGTCAACGTGTCCGCCTCAAGTCGGACCTTCTCCACCCAAAGGCGGTCCTGGCCGTAGTCATTGGCCAAGGCCCGGATATCCTGCGCCAGCCTTTCGACGTGTGCCGCAACGCGCCCGACGGCCCCGGCCACGGTGACCCGTACGGCCGAAGGAAGCCCTGCACTTTCCGCCAGGACCTTCCCGAAGGCCGCCTCGACGGCCCCGAGCATGTCCGCGGCGTCCGTTCCGGCCTCCGCGGCTACGCGGCAATCGTGCCAACGCACGACATCCAAGGCACGGAACTCGGCGGTTAGGTGGCCGGTCTCGCTCCTTGCGACCACGTAGGCGCCCTTGGGTCCGGTCTCGCGGATGTGGCGGCCCTGAATGTTGCCCGGAAAGCCAATCCACGGGTCGGCGCACACGACCTCGCGGGCGTGAACATGGCCTAGCGCCCAGTAGTCATAGCCCTTGGCGCGCAGCGCGTCGAGTTGGCAGGGCGCGTAGGGTTCATGGCCGGGATGGCCCGCCAGGGCCGTGTGCAGAAGCCCGATATTGAGCACGCCGGAGCGGGGGCGAGGGAACTGCGCCGAGAGGTCCTCGGAGATGGCGGGACGTGCATAGCCTTGGCCGTGCACCGCAACACCGAGGGAATCGAGGGTCTTGGTTTCCGGCGCGTCCACGGCAAACCAGACCACGTTGTCCGGCATCCGGAGGCTGCGCGTCATGCGGCTTTGCGCATCGTGGTTGCCGGCGACAAGCAAGACCGGGATCTCGGCCTCGCGCAACCGGCCCATCTGTTTGGCGAAAAACAGGCCGGTGTTGTAATCCCGCCAATCGCCATCGTAGAGATCGCCCGCGATCAGAACAAGCCGAACGGACTCGTCAAGGGCCAGGTTGACCAGGTTCTCGAGCGCTCTCCGCGTCGCATTGCGCAAGGCATCCACCGGCGCCCCCTCGTATCGCTCCAGCCCCCGCAACGGGCTGTCGAGGTGAACATCTGCCGCATGGAGAAACTTGAGCATGTCGTCCGCTATGGCCGCTACACCGTGGCCGGCTCCGCCAACCCGATGGCCTCGAGCACCGCCTCCTCGTGGGCCTCAACCGTGACGGTTTCCTGGGCCGCCTTGATCGCGCTATCCGGATCCTTGAGCCCGTGGCCGGTCAGAATGCAGACGATACGAATCCGGCTCCCCGCGAAAGGCGTCAGCGTGTCGTAGTAGCCTTGCCGCTTCAGTTTCAGCAGGCCCGCCACCGTCGCGGCGCTTGCGGGCTCGGCGAAAACGCCTTCCGTGCGCGCCATGAGCGCGTACGCCTCGCGAATCTCGTCATCCGTCACCAAATCGATGAGGCCGCCGGACTCATCGCGCGCCGCCACCGCTGTCTTCCAGCTCGCCGGGTTACCGATGCGGATGGCGGTCGCGAAGGTCTGCGGCTGCTCCACGGGATGGCCGAGAACAATGGGTGCCGCGCCGGCGGCCTGAAACCCGATCATCTTCGGCAGGTTCCGGCACATGCCCTTGGCATGGTATTCCTTGTAGCCTTTCCAATAGGCCGTGATGTTGCCGGCGTTGCCGACCGGCAGCACGTGCAAGTCCGGCGCGAACCCGTCGAAATCGTCCACGATCTCGAACGCGCCCGTCTTCTGCCCCTCGATCCGATAGGGATTTACCGAATTCACCAACGCGATGGGATGGTTCGCCGTGATCGTGCGCACCAGCGTGAGGGCCTCGTCGAAATTCCCCTTGACCTGGAGCACCACCGCGCCGTGGATCATGGCCTGTGATAGCTTGCCGAGGGCGATCTTCCCTTCGGGAATGAGGACAATGCACTTGATGCCCGCCCGGGCCGCGTACGCTGCCGCCGAGGCCGACGTGTTGCCCGTCGAGGCGCACATCACGCCCTGGAATCCGTCCTCGACGGCCTTGGTCAGCGCCATCGTCATACCGCGGTCCTTGAACGACCCCGTCGGGTTCAACCCTTCGAACTTGAAGTAGACCTCGACGCGCGGATGAATCTCGGCGCTGAGATGCTCCGCCGGAATCAGCGGCGTCGACCCCTCGTTCAACGTGACAATGCGTGTGTGGTTCGATACGGGAAGATACTCGCGGTATCGCTGAATCACGCCCCGGTTCATCATCGTCTGTTGCTCCTCGCGTCGCCCCAATGCGGCCGCGCCTATAGTACTCGAATCAATTGGCTGGCGCCCCAGATGCAATCCAACCCGTCGATTTCCTCAATCGCCTTGCGCACCGCCGCTTCCTGCGACTCGTGCGTCATCACCACCACGTGAACACGTCCCTGGACACCCGTCTCGCGCTGGAAACACGAGGCAATGCTCACCTGTTGTCGCCCCAGGGCGAAACAGATCTTGGCTAGGGTGCCCGGCTTGTCTTCGGTCGACATCCTCAGATAGTAGCGGCCCACCAGCTTGCCCATGTCGCGGATCGGAAGCCGCCGTGCGTAGACAAACGCCGGCATGGCCGGGTGACCGCTTCGCCCGGCGATATCCACAATGTCCGAGACCACCGCGCTCGCCGTCGGCATGCGCCCAGCGCCGCGGCCGTAGAACATCGTCACGTCGGCAATATCGCTCTGGACGTACACGGCGTTGAACTCGTTCCATACCGACGCCAACGGGTGATTCAGCGGCACCAAGGTGGGGTGAACGCGTGCCTCCACCTCCCCCTCGATAGAACGCACCACGGCCAACAACTTGATCAGATAGCCCAGCTCTTTGGCGTCCGCCACGTCCGCGTGCGTGATGCGCGTAATGCCTTCGATATGCAGATCGTCCAGACTCACGGGCGTCGAGTAGCACAGCGAGGCAATGATCTGGCACTTGTGCGCCGTGTCGAACCCCTCGATATCGAGATCCGGGGGCGTCTCGGCGAATCCCAGCGTGACGGCCTGAGCCAAGGCATCCCCAAACTCGAGTCCCTTCTCGGTCATCTGACTCAGGATGTAGTTGCAGGTGCCGTTCAGGATTCCGTAGACCGCGCTGACTTGATTGGCCACCAGACCCTCGCGCAGTGCCTTAATTATAGGTATAGTCCCGGCGACCGCCGCCTCGTACCGCAACTCCACCCCTTGGGCGGCCGCCGCCTCCGCCAATTCCGCGCCGTGATGGGCCAGAAGCATCTTGTTGGCGGTCACAACATGCTTCTTGGCCGACAGAGCCCGGAGAATGAACGTTCGAGCCGGCTCGAGGCCCCCGATCAGCTCGACCACGACCTGCACCTCGGGATCGGCGATAACGGCCGCAGCGTCCGAGCTAACCCTCACGCCCTCCAAGGCGAAGCCGTCAAGCTGCTTCGGATTCTTCTCCGCCACATGAACCAGCCGGACATCCAGCCCGGTTCTCATCGATATTGTCTCATGATTGCACGCGAGCGTCGTGATGACACCACCGCCCACGGTTCCAACACCTATCAGGCCCACTCCTACCGGCATACACGCCCCTTTCACTGGACGGCCCGGCCTCGCGGCTCAGCCCGCCTCCGTCTCAACCACACCTAACGCTTGACCCGCGAAGACCGCATCGCCTTCGCCCACAAGCTGTTCCGTCAAAACGCCGGACACCGGACTGGGCACCGTGAACGCCGCCTTGTCCGTGGTTAGCTCGATCAAGTCGTCGCCTTCCTGGACGGCATTACCCAGCCCCGCCATCCATGCAATGACCTCGGCCTTATCCTCGGTGTCCTCGCCCAAGTCGGTGAGCGTAACGGTGAACTTCACACCCTAGTCCTCTTCGCCTTCTCCGGAAGCGGCCCTAACGCCTCGAACCGTCTCCAGCAACTCGCCGGAACGGTATGAACTGCGCACAAAGGGTCCCGCCACTACCGCATCGAATCCCATACGCCGCGCCGTCGCTTCATAATGCCGAAAACGCTCCGGCGACACAAACTCATGAACGGTACACTGGGCGGCCGTCGGCTGAAGATACTGACCGATGCAGACCGCCTGACAACCCGCATCGAGCAAGTCCGCCAGCGTACGCTCCACTTCCGAGTCTGTTTCGCCCAGACCAAGCATGAACGCTGACTTCACCACCGTGCCACCGCCCAGATCCCGGGCGAGCCGGAGCACGTCAAGCGGCCTCCTGTACGCGTGCCCCGCGCCGCGTACCACGGGATACAGCCGTTCGACCGTCTCCACGTTGTGGCCGAACACGTCGGGGCCCGCCCCAAGCACAGCGGCCACGGACTCGCGGGCGCCATTGAAATCCGGCGTTAAGACCTCGACAGTCGCCTCCGGATTCCGCGCCCGGATCGCCTCGATCGTCCGCCGGAAATGCCCAGCACCCCCATCCTCAACGTCGTCCCGCGTGACCGACGTTACCACCGCATGCCGGAGCCCGAGGCGGGCGACGGCTTCCGCCACCCGTTCCGGCTCGTCGGGCGCCGGAGGCTCCGGAACCCCATGACGCACGGAACAGAAGCGGCAATTGCGTGTGCACGTGGTGCCGAGGATCATGAACGTTGCCGTACGACAGGACCAGCACTCGCCCTGATTGGGGCATCGTGCGCTCTGACACACGGTCTTCACGCCCAAGTCGCCCAACAGGGCCTTGGTCTGACCGAACGCCGTGCCCGATCCCCACGGCCGGCGAATCCATTCCGGAAAAGAACGCGTCATATATCCACACATACGGGTTGCACAGGAATCCCACGTGCGATTCGCAGAACCCCGTGCCGAGAGAAGGCGGCGGAGAGCGCGCCAACCCGCCGATTATACCATGGGCTGGCGGCCGGAGGAAAACGCGAACCCGCGGGGGGATCTCAGTTTGCACCATTGACGTCATTCTGCGCTTTTTGCTAGAATTGGAAAGGATTGTCAAGGGCTGTGGGTACCTATGCCTGAATGGGTTGAACAGACAGACGCGACGCTTGTCGAGGAACCTCCGCTTCCCGTTCACAAGACGCCGATCATGGCCGTCGGCGGGGGCAAGGGAGGCGTCGGCAAGACGTGTTTTGCCGTCAACGCTGCGGTTGAGATCGCGCAGAAGGGTTGGCGGGTGGTGTTGGTCGACGCGGACCTCGGGTGCTCGAACGTCGAAGCCGTGCTCGGGGTTCGAGCGCCGGTACGGCTCGACGATTTCTTCTTCCAGGAAGGCGGCAAGAAACTGGATCCGTTGCTCACGTCCACGCCCTATGACAATCTCCGGTTCATCCCGGGCGCCAGCGGCCTGCTCGATGTGGCCAATCCGAAATACCAGCGAAAGATGGCGTTCATCCGGGAACTCCGGCAGTTGGCGGCGGATCTAGTCATTATCGACCTCGACGCCGGATCGCACTTGAATACGCTCGATCTATTTCTCACGGCCGAGGACCTCGGAGTCTTGGTGGTGACGCCGGAACGAACGAGTATCGACAATGCGTTCAAGTTCCTGCGCGCCGCGTTGTTCAGGAAGATCGAGCGATTCTACCGGTGCCCGGAGGTGTCGCTGTTGCTGCAACGCAATGAAACCGTGGACAGCTTTCTGGAACAGATCGCCCGCGCCGATGTGTTCGAAGAAGAGGAACGACATCGAGTCTGTCGCGAGCTGATGGGCCTGGTTCGCTCCGTACGACCCAGAATCGTGGTCAACAAGGTCTCCAACGCGTATGAGGCGCAGATCGCGGCCAACATCCTGGCCCGGTACGCAAGGCAGTTGTTGCGGATCGAGCCGGAGCGGCTTGGATTCATGTTCTTTGACCAGTGCGTTCCGGAGACGGTAAACTCCGGTACACCATTTGTCGTTAGCCGGCCAACATCGAGGATCGCAACGTGTATCACCGACATGGCAAACCGTCTCGGTTACGTATGAGGGCGGCCCAGGAGCAGAGCCGCGGAGAACAGGCCAAGGGACAACCCCTCGACCTCGAGCGTGACGCGGCATCGCAACGCGGCATTCCCGACACCTTCGAGGATCTCGAGTCCGCCAAGAAAAGCGGCGGATTGTTCGGCAAGGTCAACGCCGCGTTCCAGGACGCGCTCCAAACGGGCCGAGGCACGCCGCGAACGCCCAACGCCGTAGTCGAGGCCGCCGACAAACCGGAGGTCACCGCGGACGACCTCGCTATTCGCCGCGCGAAAACCACCTCGCTCAAGCGCATGACCGTTCCCGAAGGCGTCATTATTGAAGGATCGTTGACCAGCGGATCGGAAACGGAGATTGCCGGGCGCGTCGAGGGGAACGTGACCGTCGAAGGCCGCCTGTTCCTAGACCCGAGCGCGTTGATCACGGGCAACATCCGGGCCGACTACTGCAAACTCGAGGGATTAGTGGACGGCAAAGTGGAGTGTTCTCAGGAACTGGATCTCGGTGAGACCGGCCGGCTGAACGGTGACATCGTGTCCGGGAAAGCCATCCGCGTAGCCGGTCAGGTTTTTGGCAATGTGGCCACGGCGGGCGCACTGCATCTCGCATCGACCGCCAAGCTCGTGGGCGATGTCCGCGTACGGAGTCTCGTGATCGAGGAGGGGGGAGCGTTCAACGGCTCGTGCGCCATGCGGACGCCCGCGCAACGAGAAGGAGCGCAGTAGGATGTTCCTTTACGACTCAACCCTCGTATTGCTGTTCCCCGCGCTGATCTTGGCGATCTGGGCGCAGGCCAAGGTGAAGTCCACGTATGCGAAGTACGCGCGCGTGGGCGTGCGTAACGGCCTCTCCGGCGCGGAGCTGGCCCAGTACATCATGCGGGACGCCGGCATTGAGCTTGTCCGCGACCCGGCCCGGCATCCCGGCAATCGCGTATGCGCCATCGAGAGCATTCCCGGCCGGCTCTCCGACCACTACGATCCGCGCGCGCGGACACTCCGCCTCTCCGAGGCCGTGTACCACGGCCGCAGCGTTGCGGCCCTGGGCATCGCAGCGCACGAGGTTGGCCATGCCATTCAGCACGCCAACATGTACGCGCCGCTGGCCCTGCGCAACGTCGTGTATCCGGTGTGCAACCTCGGCTCGTCGCTCGCGTTTCCGCTCTTCTTCATCGGCCTCATCGCTCGCGTACCGATGCTGATGAACGCGGCGATCTTCGCGTTCACGTTTGCCGTGTTCTTCACGGTCCTCACCTTGCCGGTCGAGTTCAACGCCAGTCGGCGTGCGCTCAAGATCCTGGCCGACGGACGCTACCTCGATGCCGACGAGTTGACCGGCGCCCGAAAGGTGCTTGGCGCGGCAGCCATGACCTATGTCGCGGCGGCGGCCATGGCCATCCTGAACCTCGTGCGCATGATTCTCATCAGCCGCGACTAAGGCATCCTCATGGTTGCCAACGGCACAATCCCGTTCCGTAACGTCTGCGTAATGGCGCTTTGGGGATGGTCCCTGATCATGCCTTCGCCCTCGGGCGCCGTTCCCGACGAGGCCCGAATACGCGTACGCATCGAGGGCAGCGCCCCGGGCGCCGGCGATGCCGGGCGCCGAGATGCCATTGAGAATGCCGAGCGTGCCGCGCTGGCCCAGATCATCGAAGCGGCCGTCGGCGAGACCAACGTGGCCAAGGTGGCCGCCTTAACGGATCGCCTTCGCGAATACGCCCACGCCACGCGCGTCCTCGATCACCGGCAAGCCGAGAGCCGGACCACCGTCGAGGTCGAGACATTTATCGACGCCGATCAGGTGCGGGCTGATGCGGCGGCCTTGTTGCTCGAGCTGAGGCACTGGCCGCCAACGGCTCTCTTGCTTGTGGCCGAGCGCGTCGGCAATGAGGCCGCCTACTCGACGGATCCCTCCGGCATGGCGCACACCGCCCTGCTCAAAGCCATCGAGGAAGGCGGCATCACGGTGGAAGACAGCAGCGTGGTGCGGGGGTACTACGACGAGACGGCACTCGTCGCACGCCTCCGTGGTGACCTCGATATCGCAGCACCGTTTGCGCGCGAGAACCTAGTGGACTGCGTCGTCCTGGTCGAATCGACGGCCAACATCGAGCCGGTGCCCGCGGCGGCCAACTGCTATCAGGCCGAGGCTACGGTCCACGCGCGCGTGTTCCGCTCGAGCGATGGAAAGCTCCTCGAATCCATCGTCGAGAAGACGCGCGTCCACGGCCCGACGGCCGAAGACAGCAGCCGCCAAGGCATCGAAGACGCGTGCGCCAAACTCCGCATGCGCGTGAGAACTGCCATCATCCTGGGCGCCGCCGAGCCCAAGGCGGCGGACACGGCCGTGATCACGCTCGTGGCCCCTGGAGAACAAGAGCGATACCAGGCCGTCCTCGATCGACTGGAAGCCTTCGCCGGGCCCGACACCGTCGAACGTCTGTTCTGCTCACCGCTCGAGGCACGTTTCCGGGTGCATTACGGCGGCTCTATCGGCCCGCTCGTCGATTGCCTCACCGTAGTGCCCTACAATGGGTTCCACCTCGATCCGCGCCATGTCGTCGAGCGCGATATCAGGCTATACGTCATCGCGGAATAGCCGTATATCGCCCGTTGTCTCCGCAGCGGCCACATGCTAGACTCTGGCCGTGCGGAGTGCGTCTTCGATACCTGCGATCCGGAACGTCAACAGGGTCAAGGTGGTCAATAGGGTCTATGATACTCGCGCCCAAGGACGGCCCTCTCCGCTAGATTCGATGCCAACAGGAGGAGATCCGACGTGCAAGTCCTCGTGACCGGTGGCGGTGGATATATGGGCTGTCACTTGGTGCCTCTTCTTCTCAAGAAGGGACATTCGGTGCGGGTGTTCGATCGCTTCTGCTTTGGCGAAGACGTCGCGCGGCGAGCCTTTGGCGAGTCGCCGGACTGCGAAGTCGTGCGCGGCGATATCCGGAACCTCGACATGTATCCTGCCCTACTCGACGGCGTCGAGGGGATCATCCATCTCGCCGGTCTTTCGAACGACCCGTCGTGCGACCTCGACGAAGAGACCGCACTCGACGTGAACCTGGTCGGCGCGCGATCCCTGGCCCAGCGCGCCGTCGAGAAGGGCGTCCGCCGATTTGTGCTGGCCTCCTCGTGCAGCGTCTACGGCAAAGGCGTCTTCGACATCCTCGATGAGGAGAGCCCGACGCATCCCGTGTCGGTATACGGGGTCAGCAAACGCGAAACCGAGCGGGCGATCCTCCCGCTTCAGAGCCCGACCTTTGAACCCGTGGCGGCGCGTCCGGCCACGCTGTTCGGCTGGTCGCCACGGATGCGCTTCGACCTCGCCATCAACCTTATGACGGCCACGGCCTGTCGGAAGGGCCGGATCACGGTCATGGGCGGCGGCCGGCAATGGCGTCCGTTCTTGCACGTGCAAGACGCGGCGCGCGCGTTCCTGCTCTTGCTCGAGTCGCCCGCCGACCGGGTCAGCGGTCAGGTTTTCAACGTCGGCTTCGACGACGCCAACTTCCAGATCGTCGACCTGGCGCGCAAAGTGCTCGGTTACTTCGACGGCGTCGAACTCGAGATGGCCGGAGATGATGAAGACGTCCGCAGCTACAATGTCCGATTCGACAAGATCCGCGACCTCCTCGGTTTCCGGCAGCGCTTCACGGTGGACGACGGAATCGTCGAGACGCGCGATGCCCTCGTGGCCGACCGGACGATCAACCCGTGGTCCGACCAGTACTGCAACGTGCGGCGCATGAAGGTCCTCATCGACACGCCCGTCGATGAGGGCGGCGAGCCCGTCGCGCCCAGGTTCATCGCCCTCGCCAAGCCCACCATCGGCGACGAGGAAGTGCGTGCCGTCGAAGAGACGCTCCGAAGCGGCTGGATGGCGACCGGCGCCAAAGTCGAGGCCTTCGAACGCGCGTTCGCACAGCGCGTGGGCGTGCCGTACGCCGTCGCCGTCAATTCCTGCACGGCCGCCCTCCATCTCTGCCTCACCGACGCCGGAGTACAGCCGGGCGATGAGGTGATCACGCCGCCCATTACGTGGGCTTCGACGGCAAACACCATCGTGAGTATGGGTGCTCGGCCCGTGTTCGCCGACATCTCCCGTGACACCTTGGACATCGACCCCGCGGCCGTCGAACGCGCCATCACTGACCGCACCAAGGCCATTATTCCTGTCGACCTTGCCGGACAGCCCTGTGACCTCGACGCCATCTATACCATTGCGGCTGAGCGCGGCATCGCCGTCATCGAGGACGCCGCCCACGCGTTGGGCGCGGCCTACAAAGGCGTGCCCCTCGGTCGATACGGCAACGGCGCGTGCTTCAGCTTCTATCCCATCAAGAACATCACCACCATCGAGGGCGGCATGATCACGGCTGTCTCCGAAGACCGGGCCAACCGCCTCCGCCTCCTCGCGAGCAACGGCATGCAGCGAACAGCCTGGGACCGTTACAGCCCCAACGCCGTGCCCGGGCCTGTCGAAGTCGTCACCCTGGGATTCAAGTACCGCATGCACGACGTGAGCGCGGTGATGGGGCTCGAACAGTTGAAGAAGCTCGACCGATTCCTCGCGATCCGCAAGCGACTCGCACAGAACTACCGCACCGTTCTCGAAGACATCGACGAAGTGTCATTCCCGGCCGTGCGCAACGATGTCGAGCACGCGTGGCACCTCATGATCATTCGCCTGGACCTCGCGCGCCTGACCAAGTCCCGCGATGAGATCGCGCTGGAACTCCGCAAGGAGAATGTTGGCACCGGCATTCATTTCTACGGCCTGCATCTCCATCGGTACTATCGGGAGACCTTCGACCTGAAGCCCGAGGACTTCCCCGAGGCCACCGCCGCCTCCCGAGAGATCCTCTCGCTGCCATTGCATCCCGGCATGAGCGACAAGCACGTTCATCAGGTGGTCGCCGCGTTGAAGAAAGTCCTTGCCCACGCCCGCAAGGCGAAGTGAGTTCGTCCCTCAGGTCCGTTTGCCGATGACTCGCGCAGGCGCGCCCTCGACCACGCATCCCGCCGGCACATCGCGCACGACGCATGCGCCGGCGCCGATGATCGCCCCATCGCCAATGACGAGACGCGGCGCAATCACCGCGCCAACGCCCAGAATGGCCTGCTCGCCGACCCGGCAGTCGCCCCCCATGCAAACCCCCGGCGCCAGGTGTGCGCCACTGCCGATACGGTTGTGATGCGGTACGATCGCCCCATTGTCAATGATGCAGCCGTCGCCCAGCACGACCTCGGCATCCAGCACCGCACCGGCCTTGATCACGTTGCCGACGCCCATGCGTACCGTCGACGCCACAATCGCGCCCGGATGCACGGCATTGATCACCCACAGGCCGGCCTTGACGGCCCGATCGCAGACGGCGAGCCGGTGCGCCGGATGCGCGATGTGCGAGACAATCGCCTCGACGCCTTCGGCCTTGAGTGCCGCCAGGTCGACGCCGGAAAGAACGGGCAGTCCGGCAAACATCGTGCCGATCCGTTCCGGCGCGTCTTCGATAAAGGCAACCACGCCATGCGCGCCTCCGGCCCTGAGGCACTCGAGCACCGCCTGCCCGCCCTGCGACGCGCCGAATATGCCGACGCCACACGACGCCGGAGGCGCCGCAACCTTGATTCCCGGCCGCTCGACCAGCGCCAACACATCGCGTTCGCGGATGATCCGATCGGTTGGCAGAACGCGGAGGTCGATGCCATGCTCCTCCGCCAAGGCGCGCGCGCGCGTCGTTAGTCTCGACTCCCCGCCGGGCGCTGTCGCCGCCGGTGCCGCCGCAGACACGCGATAGCGCTGGAGGACGCCCGGATCCGCCGCTGGGCATAGTAGCCCGACGACCTCACGAATCGCCACCTCGGCCCCGGCATCGACAAGCGGATAAAAATAGCCTTCGTATTCGCTTTCGAGCTCGAGCGTGGCCTTGCTTGTCTCGACCTCCGCCAAGACCGCTCCACGCGCCACATGGCGACCGGCATCGACAAGCCAACGTACCACCGTCACGCGCGTATCGTTCACGCCCAGTTGTGGCATTACCACTTCGAACCACGAATCACTCATGTCAACTCCCTCAGCACAGCCTGGACAATGCGGTCGGCGTTCGGCAACACCGCTTCTTCCGCCGGCTTTGCAGCCGGGATGGGGCAGGGGAGAGCGCCCACCCGCCGGTAGCGCCGCCCGGCGCCCGCAGGACGCGCCGCGAGCGCCGCAATCACCTCGGCTCCCCAGCCACAGGCGACCGTGGCCTCTTCCGCTGTCACCGCCAAGCCCGCACGACCTATGCCCGCGTCGATCGCTGCAACGGGCGTCGGCGCCAGTAGCGACGGCACCACCACGTCCGCAGCGATCTCGTGCTCGAGCAAGAGCGCACGCGCCGCCTCCAGGGCGTACGCGCACATGCCGCCGTAACACACGATCGCCGCATCCGCGCCATCGAAATCAACGAGACTCAGCGATACCGTCGGAAAGCGGCTGTCGCTCACCCGGACGTAGAAATCGCCGAGCCGGCCGTCGCGGATGGGCTCGACCTGCGCGCCGTACAAGACCTTGTTCTCGATGAACAACGTGGGCGAATCGGACTCCAACACGCAACGGCGCAGCAGCTCGCCCGGGTCGACAAGGTGGGAGGGAGCCACAACACGCAGTCCTGGAACGCCGAGGAACATCTTCTCGATGGACTGACTGTGCGTCGGCCCGTAACCCCGACGCCCGCCCATGGGAGTCCGGATGACGAGCGGCGCGGCCACGGCACGGCCGTACATGGTCGGATACTTCGCGACGTGGTTGAGGATCTGATCGGCGGCCAACGCCAGGAAATCGCCGAACATGATCTCGACAATTGGATGGTACCCGCAGAGCGCCGCGCCCAAGCCCCAGGCCACGATGCCCGCTTCGCTGATCGGCGTCGCGATCACGCGCTCCGGGAACCGTGTCGAGAGGCCCCGCGTTACACCAAAAGCGCCGCCGTACGGATCGAGCAGGTCTTCGCCCATCACCAACACCGTTGGATCCGCTTCCATCATCCGCGCAAGCGCCGCGTTCAGGCACTTGCCATAGCGTTCCGCCAACTCGATGTACGGCGCCGGCCACGATTCGGTCGCCGGCGCTTCGGCCGTCAAGTCCGCCGCGTCGGAGACGGGCGCCGCCTCGGCCACGCGCACGGCGGCATCCACCGCGGCCTTGGCTCGCTTGCGAATGGCCGCGGCTTTCTTCTCGCCGAGACGCGACGCCAGGATCGCGAGCGGATCCCTCTCGTGCCAGGCCGCGATCTCGCCGGCATCGCGGAAATCATCGCCCTTACTGTGCGCCGCGAGTCGATAGGTGTGTACAACCTGGAAGAAGGGCTCACGCCGCTCGCGGACGTACGCGAAACAGCCGTCGAACACCTCGGCCAATGCGTCGGCGTCATTCCATTCGATTTCGCCTGTCGCGATGCCGAAGGCCTCGGCGCGCGCCACCATCGAGCCGCTCACGGCGGCCTCGACCGGCGTCGTTTGCGCGTACCGGTTGTTCTCGACGACGAAGAGGACGGGAAGATGCTTGAGCGCGGCGAAATTCAGCGACTCGTAGACAAGCCCTTCACCCAGCGTGCCGTCCCCCAGAAACACGACCACGATGTCCGCCGTGTTCGCGAGCCGCTGCGCCAACGCCGCGCCCACGGCATTGCCCACGATGCCGCCCTGGATGCCGTTCGAGAAGAACCGGCGGTAGTGGAGGTGTTGGCTGCCGCCGCATCCGCCGCTCACGCCCGTCTCGCGGCCCATGACCTCCGCCACCAGCCCATCGAGCGGCCCGCCGTACGCCAGGAAATGCCCGTGGCACCGATGAGGCGCGAAGACATAGTCATCCTCGCCGAGGTATGCCCCCACGGCCACGGCAATCGCCTCCTGGCCGATACACGTGTGCACGGTGCCCGTCAGTTTGCCCTCGGAAAACAAGGAGAGAAAGCGCTCCTCGGCGGCGCGGATGAGGGCCATGCGCTCGAACAAAGCTTCGGACGGCATTCCGGCGATTACTCGATCACCTCCTTGATCACGAAATACGGCTTGTTCTGGACCTCTTTGAAAATGCGGCCGATGTACTCGCACATGAATCCGGTGGCGATGAGTTGAACACCCGCCAGAAAAAGGAACAGCCCCGCGATGACCACAAAGGGCTCGTACGCCCCGACAAATAGCCAGCGCAGAGCCACCACGCCGCTGATAAACATGCCGATTAGCGCGAACAACCAGCCGATGATGCCGATGATCTCGAGCGGCGCCGACGTGATGCTCGTGAGCAGGTCGAAACTGGCCGCCATCAGGGCCAGAATGCTGTACTTGCTTGTCCCCTTCTCGCGTGGGTGGTGCGCCACCTCGACCTCGGCGATCCGCACCCCGAGCCACGCCACCTCCGTCGGCAGGTACCGCGAACGGTGCGTGAAAAGGCCCGACAACTGGTCCACCACCTCGCGGCGAAACGCTTTGAGCGCGCAACCGTGATCGTGCACCGGTAACCGCGTGATCCGCGCCACCATCGCGTTCAGGATCCGCGACGACACCAGCCGGAACGGACTGTCACGACGCTCGACCCGCCATCCCGTGGCCACGTCGTAGCCCTCGTCGAGCTTGGCAAGGAGTTTCGGAATCTCCTCAGGCGGATTCTGGAGGTCCGCATCGAGCATAACGACGTACCGCCCGCGCACCTGCGAGAATCCCGCGTATAGCGCCGGATTCTGGCCGAAATTCCGCATCAGATTCACCACGCGCAACCTCGAATCCGATGCGTGCAACTCGCGCAACAACTCGAGACTGCCGTCTCGGCTACCGTCGTTCACAACGACAATCTCGAAGTCCTTCCCGAGGGCCTCGATCGTGGCGACAATCCGCGAATACAGCTCGCGAAGGTTCGCCTCCTCGTTGTAAACCGGAACAACAATCGAGACATCCGGTGTCGTTTCCGCCATAGTCGAGTCCTCTGTAAACCAAGTCAAATCAGCGCGATGGAACCATACTACATGCGACCGAACGTGTCAATCGAGCGCGACGATTTCGGAACGGAATGCGAGCAGCAAGCGCAGGCCTTTCCACTCGGACTATCCCTCGTTCCCACGGTCCCCGAGGGAATGCAGATCCGGCGTGCGTTCGGATAGGGGTCATGGCTTGACACCATCCCCAACTCAAAACCGATGCCCTCTTCCTGTCATCTCGAGCGTAGCGAGAGATCTCCTTCCATAACTCCCTCGTTCCCACGGTCCCCCGTGGGAATGCAGATCCGGCGTGCGTGCGGATAGGGGTCATGGCTCGACACCATCCCCAACTCAAAACCGATGCCCCCTTCCTGTCATCTCGAGCGTAGCGAGAGATCTCCTTCCGTCCCTCGTTCCCACGGTCCCCCGTGGGAATGCAGATCCGGCGTGCGTGCGGATAGGCGCCACGGCTTGACACCATCCTCAACTCAAAACCGATGTTCCCCTTCCTGTCATCTCGAGCGCAGCGAGAGATCTCCTTCCGTGCCTCAGGTTCCGGCCGCCTGCCACGCTGTCGTCAATCCGGTTAATGAGGTCAAGCCCCACAACGAAGGCGAAATGGAACTGGCCGATGAACACCGGCGCTACCGGTAGGCTAACGACCACGGATACGATGGCCGCCACGACAAAGGGGGCGTACCAGGGATAGGGGTAGCCGAACGCGGACAGGGCGACTGCGTTGCTCAGGGAAAAGAGCCCCCACGTGATGAGCCCCCAGGAGACCGACTTGGCCACATCCGAGGCGGATCGGAACACGTGTAGGCCCTGGGCGAACTGGTCGAGGATCCCGTGCACCCAACCGGCAAGCCTGTGGGAGACGATTCTAGGGCGAAGGGACTGGCACGTTGTTTCGCGCAGCGCAGCGGAGCGAAAAACGCTGTCTGTCCCGAGCCTCCTGCACCCGCCGGATCAGCGCACGATCATCCTGCGCCAACTACGCTCCAAGTAGGCGCAGATTGATTCTGCGCAATGCTCCGATGGAGTCCGTTCGGTCGGCCGCCTGGCTCGGTGAGGACACCGGTCACAGCGGCGGCACCCCCGGCTCGGACTCGCTTCGCACGCCCCCCCCTCAATCCCCCCGTAAACGGGGGGAGGGTTCGCAGAAAACGGGGACTGACTCACTCCGAGTCCCCGAGGAGGGCTGTCTGTCCCCGATTTCCGGAAGAAACGGAGCGAATCAGCTGGGCACACCAGGCAATGAAGCGACGTGCGGGACACGAAGGATCCGTGCACTTGGGGTGATCGGTGGTGGAAGACGTCATCGCTTCGGATCATCTTCGTGGCTTGGCGGCTTGGTGTGAGGTCATTCCCTCCTCACACGAAGGCACGGAGCCGCCAAGAACCCCGGGGGCACGCCGTCGCACCGGATGCCCGCGCAGTGAACGGCCACCTCCCCGTCCACGGGGAGGCCGGGTGGGGCGGCTTTCTCGCGGACTCCTGCGTCGTCAGCGCCGTCTGCGTTGAGATTCAGATCTTCGTCAGCCGGTTCTGTGAATCATAGGCATAGGTCGAGGTCGTGCCATTGGGATTCGAGCACTGGGTCATCTGGCCGAGGGCACTGTAGTCGAAATCCCAGGTCTTGCTGTTCGGCGCAGTCATCGTGCTGATCTGGCCGACGTCGGTGTATGTGTAGACCGTTTCCTCATTGTGATAGCCCGTCATCGTCACCAACCGATCGACTAAGCACTATCCATATGCACCAAATAAAGATTTACTTTTCTCGTGCAAAGTTTCTATACCTTCAATACATTAACATATATATACAGAATATGACCACTAGAGACCTAAAATAGTAGTCCAGTTGTCTGGTAAGCACAGATCTATCGATGGCCCCCAAGTCCATTTCTTGATTCGCCAACCGGAGTCTTCCCGCTCAATCCAGAAGTCTATCCGCGCCAAACTCAAGTCCCCCTCACCGTCAATGATGGCTGTGGCGTAAACAACTGCGGAATTGTCTTGCCGCTTCTCAATCTTGTGGATGTGCTCTCCATAGGGAGTCCATTCCAGGCGCTCGACGACGTCCGTCTGGTATTCCTCAAGACCCGGACATGACATATTGCTAGAACTCAGCTGCCCGTACATCTCGCGAGCGTCTCTGTTGCGGAGTGCACGCAGGAACGTGAGAACACAAAGATTGCCCCCATCACTATCCTCTGTCGCCAGGCGATTCGTTACGGCACACGAAGGCTTCTCGTCTGTGTCCGTTAGGCTTCCCTCGCGGGACCTCAGTGCCGCGCCTGTTACGCAGACCAACAACGCCGCGGCCAGGACAAGCCGGCCCCGCGCTCCCCTAATCGCAACTGCAGGCATCCTGAATCTCATTTCCATGTTTATGATCTCTCTTGTCAGGACCGATGTCTACGTGGAAGTGGCTTCCTTCAGCCAGGCCGTCGGTATACGTCAACTCGAGGGCGCCCGTGTTCTTTCTTCTTGGGAAAGAAGAGAGAACCAAATGAGAACCCCTGTCTTGCGAGGTGGCCGACGGAGCGCCAGACCAACACGCTGCTGGAATTGGTTTCTCTTTGCCTACTTTCTCTTTTTCCAAAGAGAAAGTAGGGACTGCGTCAAACCGCACGCTGTGACGTAGCGTATGTAGTCCCCGGATCATAGGAACACCCTACCACAGTCCTTCGAAAAGTGCAACGGGCGTGACGTCGGCTCACGCAGGAAGCTATCCCAAGACGGCCAAGAAACGCAGGCTGGAAGCCGCCAAGAGACGCAGGCTGGAAGCCCGCACCACAACAGACGGCACACATCTTGTGGTGTAGGCATCTTGCCTGCGTTCGCCGAAGCCACGCACTCACGGTTCCGGGATAGCTTCTGACCCGGCAGCAGTTCTGTACGCCCGCCCGCCGGATCAGCGCACGACTATCGTGCGCCAACTACCGCGCCAAGTTGACGCAGATTGATTCTGCGCAATGGGGCCGGTCTATCCCCTTTGGTCGCCCTCCGCACGCCCCCCCTCAATCCCCCCGTAAACGAAGCAAAGCCCGGCCGCCCCTCGCCTGCCCGCTTCAGCGCTCCGCCACCTCCCTGCTTGCGGGGAGGCCGGGAGGGGGGGCTTCCTCTGCGAATCTCTGCGCGATCTGCGTCCTTAGCGTTGAAGAAGGTCCAAGCCGACTCAACGCGGAGGCGCGGAGGACACAGAGACCCGAAGAGAAGACGTACTTACTTGCCGGATCCCTCCGCCCCGGCCTACTGGTTGAACTTGCGGATGGTCAGGAACAGCGCCCCCACGAGAATGCACAAGATGGCGGCGACCCCTCCGGAACGCGTGATCATGGGCGTGGCGCTCAGGGCCACGCCGAACACCAGCGGAAGTCCCGCCTTCTGCCGGATGCCGTAAATGAGCATACCCGCGCCGACCGCGCCGCTCACAACGGACACCAACAGCCACAAACCGCTGGCTTGTAGATTCATCGGCTTATCCTCGTCTATGCGACTCGTTCCAGTGTACCACAGTATCTCGCGTCATTCCGGCAACTGACACACTTTGAAGGTGCCGCAGTGCGCCTTGACACTCGCCGAAAAAGATGGGATACTAATTCTGCCATAAGTTGGCGATGGGACCTGAGAGGTGAGCCAACCAGGTTTCGTGCGGGTACGATGAGAGGTTGAATGCACCCGGTCATTAAGGCCTGCGTCGAAGATCGCCTGTTCAACGACGGCATTAATCGGCCCTTTTCCCGACGCGGGCCGGACGGATCATCTGCCATGATAGTGCAACATGTGCCCTAGTCGCGCTTGCACGGGGGTTGATGTGAGCAACAAAGAAAGGGAAGGAAATACCGTGAAAACCATTGCGAAGGCTGTTCTGTGTGTGTTCGTGGGCTGCGCATTCTGGACCACGGTGCCGGCGTTTGCCACCGGTGTGCCGATGATGATCAATCATCAGGGGATGGTCAAGGTGGGGGGCCAGCCCTTCACCGGAACCGGCGCGTTCCGGTTCGCTATCATCTACAACGCGCCCGGTGGCGTTCAGAACAAGTGGACCAATGACGGTTCGCAGATTGACACCAGCAACATGCCGGACTCCGCCGTCACGCTCGCCGTCAACGACGGCCTGTACGCCGTCAACCTGGGCGATAGCGCCTTGGGCATGATGTTGCTTGACGGGACCCCGTTCGAAGGCGATACCCTGATGTCTCTGCGTATCTGGTTTGACGATGGCTCGCACGGGCCTCAACTGCTTACACCGGATCAGCCGATTGCCACCGTGCCCTACGCATTCCATGCCCAACGCGCCGATCAGGCCACCAGTGTGGACCATGGCTCGGTGTACGGCTACCACATCGTCAACGGCGAGATAGCCGCCAACAAGCTCGCCGACGGCGCGACGCTCACCGAGATCGCCGATGACGATGGCGCCGGTTCGGGCCTCGACGCCGATTCCGTGGACGGCCTCGATTCCAGCGCGTTCATGGCGGCTACCGCGGACGAATGGGTCAACGAATCCGGCGACACCATGTCCGGCGACCTGACCGTCAACGGCGAAGTGAGGGCCGATGTGCTTACGTACAATGCGCCTCGTACTCACTACTACACCGTCGGCGGCGAGGACTTCGTGCCTACCACAAACATTGACTACTTTAACGGTGGAGGGACCGGTGGCGCCTATTTGATGATATCCGGACAGGCCCTGATGAATGCCGGTGTCCACTTGCCTCACGGAGCGGTGGTCACCCAGCTTAAGGCCTTCTTCTATGACAATTCGTCGCACAATATTAAGATATCAATGTTTTGTCACGTACTATCAGCAGGATACTATGAGACTATGGCTCAAATAATATCGAGCGAAACCCCCGGATATGCGAATCTTACGGACTCGACCATCGCAAACCCCACCATTGACAACACGGCATACTCGTACAAAGTCAGCGCTTGGTGCGATGATAGTTGGGACGGCGCCAACCTGAGGGTCAAGGGCGCTGTGATCGCATACACCATCTCCGAAGCGCCGTGATCCCAGTGACATGTGCAGAACGTAGCGAAGAGCCGATCACTAGGAGACCTTGAAGGAGAACGTCAACCATGATCTCTCATCAGCACTTCATCATCGGCCTGGCATGCGCTTTTCTCACTGTCGGAGCTGTATGCCACGCCTCGACCTCCACTGACTACGAACTCTTTCCGATGGCGTTGGATGCCGCCGGCGGAAGCACCGCCTCGGCGGACTATGCGCTGGATAGCGCCACCGGCCAACCCGCCGGTGTTGGCGATGCCGTGGCTGCGGACTACGAAGCCTGGTACGGTTTCATCCCGATGTTGGGCGAGGCGCCGGGCGTACTGGTCGTCATCGCACCCAACGGCGGCGAATCCTGGCCGTGCGGCACCACCCAGGCCATCACCTGGGTGTGCAACGACCTGGTCGCCGCTGGCCCGGAGGTGCGTGTCGGCCTCCACAAGGGCGCCGCGTTCATCGACTGGATCGTTCGGCGTACTGCCAACGACGGTGCCTACAACTGGATCGTCTGGACCGACCTCGAGGCTGGCGATGACTACCAAGTCCGCGTTCAATCGTACTCGGACGCGTCCGTAAACGACTACAGCGACGCCTACTTCACCATCACGCCGCTTGGCGTCCTCGTGCCCAACGGCGACGAAACCTGGACCATGGGCGACGTGAACGTCATCACGTGGGCGAGCAACGCGGCAGCGGTTGGCGCCGACGTCCGTATCGGCCTGCACAAAGGCACCGAATTCCTCGAGTGGATCAACCGGTCGACCGCCAACGACGGTTCCTACTTCTGGAAGATCCCGGCGACCTACGAACCCGGCTACGGCTACCGGATCCGCGTCCAGTCCTACGCCGACGCGGCGATCAAGGACCTCAGTGACGCCCCGTTCACCCTCGAGTTGCCGCCCCTGCTCTGGATCTCGCCCGATTTCCACGATGACCTGACCATGGGCAACACGTATGCGGTGACCTGGCAGTGCAACGACTTCGGGGCGGTCGGTCCGGACGTGCGCATCGGCCTGCACAAAGGCGGCGCGTTCATCGATTGGATGATCCGCAGCACCGACAATGACGGCGACTGGGATTGGACGGTACCGACAGGCCTGACGCCCGCCCCGAGCTACCGGCTCCGGCTCCAGTCGTACACCGACAAGAACGTCCGCACCATGGGCCCGGCTTTCACTATATCGAGTCCGTGATGGAAACGCAGCGAGCGACACAGAACCCAACTCAGGGCGCGCTGTCGAGCTCGTCGGCCAAGTAAACGCCGGAACTGACCCGGATCCGGTCGATGTCGCCCTCGAAGGGCGTCACAAGACCGATCTCATTGCCGACGCGGATGAGGGGATCGCCGGGCGATCTCGGACAGCCGTTGATCTCGAGCTGGTCGGTGAGACGCCCGTCCACGTAGTAATCGACGCGATGGCACTCGTGGAAATTCACGGCGACGTGGTGCCATCGGCCGTCCGGCGGCACAACCGAGTTGGCGCCGGCGCGATCCTCGATGCCGTAGAGCGTGAACAGCACCTCGCCCTTGTGGTTCAGGCCGAGGCGGAATCCGCTTCCGCCAACGCCAAAGCTGAAGATGCTCGCGCCGTACTGCTGCTCGCGTTGACCTTCGTGGCGCACCCAGGCCTCGACCAGGAACGGCGCGGCCTTGAAGTCGATTGCCCGCGCGGCATCCAACGCCTCGCACCGGGCGCCATGGGGGAGATGCAAGTAACTGCCGGCGCCGGACGGCCCGCCCGCGCAGATCTCCGGCTGCGGCAGACCCTCAACAGGCCGCAGCACAATATCCGTACCGCACGAGTCACGCCACACCGAATCGCCCTCGCCGTCAAAGGCGAATGTCGCCCGGAGGGCCTTCTCGTAGCTCGGTGGGAACGCGCCGGATCGGAGGTCGGCGATCAAGGCCGCCAGGCTCTCGCTGGTGGCCCTCCACGATCGGCCGATGTGGTCGAGGTTGAGCGGCCGATTCGTGGCGCGGTAGGCGGCTTCATACTGATCCCAGAGGGCCTCGTGGCTGACCCGGACGCGCTCCAGTTGGTCGAGCACCACCAACCGATCGGCCTGCGGATCCTCGGCCGTGCGTGCCGCCTCGCGACAGGCCAGCGCCATATCCGCGGCACACTCGAGGAGCCGCGCCGCCAGATCGATACTGCGCAAGTAGTCGGCGTTGCGCACGGGATTCGCCTTGCCAAGGACCGCGTGCACGGCGGACGCGTCTTCCTTCAGGCCTTTCCAGAAAGCGACGTCCCCTTCGTCAGCGCCGACCAGACTCCACACGGTCTCGACGGCGTCGGCGTGAAGCAGGCGTCGCGCCGCCTGGTTGTGCCCTTCCTGGCATCGCGCCAACCGAACCAGGGCCTCGGAAACCGCCTCCTCATCCATGCCGAAGTACTGAAGCGCGAAGGCCTTCCCGTAGCTTTCCAGACCGAACGGCGCCGGATTCCAGGACACCGCCCCGCAGTAGACGAAACCGAAGTCGTTGAGTTCGCTGAGGTTGACGCCGGCTGCGCCCCGATAGCCGTCGCCCCAACTGCTGACGAAATGGCCGAGGGCGCCGACTTCCGCCGCCTGCGCAGCCAGCGTCGCGATGTTCTTGAACGAAGTGCCATAGCATGGGTAAAGGTTGTTCCAGTCCCACAGGCCCGATAGCGCCATCACTGGATAGCCGGAGGTCTTGAGCGTGTCCAGGCCATCGTAGTGGTCGCGCGGCGCGTAATCCCAGAACATCATGACGATGTCCTTCGGCAACAGAGCGAGAATACCGGGGTGGTTCAAAACGATATCCGCGTACATGATCATCGTCTGGCCATGGGACTTGACCACGTCGTTCATCCGCGTGTAGTACTCCGCGAAGACACGCTCGATGCCCTTCTCCTCGACGGCCCGAATCGATTTGCCCTGGCCGATGGCATAGCTCTCGTCGAGGCCGCAGTGGAAATACGGCCCGCCGAATGCCGGGGCGATCTCGTCAACCATCTTTCGCACCAAATCGAACGACGCGTCGCTCGTAGCGCACAGATCTCCGCCGCCCTCGGGCATCTCGGCCAGGTTCTTGTACCGTTCGTGCCGGAGCGTCATCTCCATATGGCCGAGCAACTCGACGACGGGAATCACCTCAACGTAATGCCGCTCGGCGTACGCAACCAGATCCCGGATCTCGTCGAACCGGAATCGGTCGTATTCCGTGCTCAGGTCGGGATCGAAGGTGTAGACGAAATGGTCCGGCTCGATGAACCACAGGTAGGTGTTCATCTTGTACTGCGCCACGGTGCGGATCGAGCGCCGATGGTCTTCGAGCGTGGGCAACTGATCGCGGCCGTAGTCCTCATGATATCCCCGCATCGGCAAGGCCGGCCAGTCGACAATGCGCAGGCACGGCAAGAGCATCGTCTTGCGTACCCGCGCGCGTGTGAGAAGCTGCCGCAGCGTCATCACGCCGTAGAATAGGCCCCGCTCCGATTCCGCGCTCACGACGACGCCCGAAGGCGTGACGTCCAGCACATAGCCCTCCTCGCGCGCCTCGGCCGGCAACTCAACACCTTCCATCGGCCCCGGCGCCGCTACCGAGAGCCGGAATCCATCGCTGGGCGCAGCCTCCATCGGCTTTGCCAAGTCCAGCCCGACGAAGGCCTCGTTGAGACGTTCCGACAGGCGGTCGAGGGCTTCACCCGCCGGAGCCGACAGGGTGAACTGGGCCTGCGTTCGATCGAAGGAGAACTCACCTTCCGCCGCAAGGACTCTCTGAGGCCGCGGCAGCAGGTCGTCAACGGGATCCTTGGACTCACAGGCCGTCCTCGCGCACACCGAAACAAGAAGGACCACCATTCCCGCTATGCGGTTCATCGCTATCTCCTCCGAACCCACTGAGGCCAGACACGGGGCGGGCGACATGACACGAAAGGACCTGCCCCGACCCACCGGTCCGGAGCAGGCCCTTGACATTCTCCTGTCATCAACGGCGTCACGGATTCACGAGGGCCGCCGCGATAGCCACGATCTCGTTCACGGGCGCCTTCTGGTCCTTTGCATACCTGAGGTACGCGACGTGACCATCCATGTACAGCACGTTTGCGCCGCCGGGAACATGGTTGAAATCCCCGGCTTTCAAGGACAGCATGTCCCACATGACCGGGAGCTCGCTCTGCCCTATGGCGCTCTCCGAGGCATTGGCGACATTGCGAATGATGAATCGCTCGATGCCGTCCCGAAGCCGGTATACCGTCGTGCTGCCGGGGCCGCCGTTGCCTTGACCCGGTTCCAGCCCCGTGATATCCCGATCCATCGTGTCGAAACCCAGCTCGTACGCTTGGGCAGAGGGCTGCAAGACTTCCGGCTCCATGAACAGCTTAGTGAACGCGCCGTAGAGCTGCGGCGATATCATGGCACCCGCAGGCGCTACCGTGGGATCCGAGTGGGGCAGGGCAGAAGTGATCGCACTCACCAGCGGAGCCGCCGGAATCTCCGCATATTCCGGATCGCACCGATCAATCACCCAACCGAAGTACATGTAGGAATACTGGCACTGCCACCAGTGAGGAATCTGGCTCGGATCCGGGTTGTACTTGGCCAACTTGCTGGTCCGGTTCTCGTCCTCGTAAAACATGTCTTCAGGCCGGTGATCGGATGAGGAAGGACAGACGAAGATCGTGCAATCGGTCAAATACTCGGGGAAGATCGCATACGCGCACGGCATCGTAATGAATCCCGGCGACGACTCCGGCGGCTGATGCTGGGCCGGCGGGAACTTCTCGCCCTCGGTCTCGCCGGCGTACATCTTGAACACCACGCCAAACTGCTTCAGGTTGTTCTGGCAACTCGAGCGCCGAGCCGCCTCGCGCGCCCGCGCCAAGGCGGGCAGCAAGATCGCCGCCAGAATCCCGATAATGGCGATCACAACCAACAACTCAATCAGTGTGAAACCTTTCCTATTCCGCATCGTAAAAGACCTCCTCAGACATTTTTGAGCTCCTTTCTGTTCTCCACCAGTCGCCCGGCCGGGGATTACGCCCGTCGGAGCTACGCTCACGTCCGTTTCCCTCTGCCCGTGTAATTTGGACGTTAGACTAGCACCATTCTGTCCGGAGGTCAATGGCCTCGCTCTAGGAGGATCGACCTCCCTCGTGTCCCTTGACTCCAACGGCTGCCTCTGAGCAGGAGTGGCGTAACGACTTGAACCAGCCGGATAGAATGGGCATGCTGAAGCCTCAGGAGTGTGCGTGCCGCCTGCCCTGGTGCAAACCTTGGACTGCCCTGCCACGGAGGCGGCGTCGTCTGGGAGCCACGGGGTGGCGGAGCCACACGTGGTGCGGATGTTCGCCCTTCGCCGGTACGCAGCGCGCGGGGCAGCGGATCGCCTCATCTCGCAAGGAGCGTAGCATGTCGAAACCGGACGTGGTTCCGGGATCCAGAGCCAGCGTGTGGCGTCGGCGGCTGCGCCGTATGGCACTTCTCGTGGCCATCCTGCTGGCGGTTTTCGTCTTGTGCGAGGCGGCTGCGCGCGTATGGCTCAAGTTCCTTGCAGACCCGTTTGAGTTCTACGAGTACACGAACCTGCCTCAGAAGGCCTCCCGTGCGCTTGAGCAAAACCAGTTCCTAGCCTTTCATCCCCTCCTCGTCAAAGCGCCCAAGCCCGGCTACGAATGCGGAGCCAACCGGGTGAACGCACACGGCTTCCGCGGCGGCGAGATCGTCATGCCAAAACCCACCGGAGAGTACCGGCTGGCTTGTCTGGGCGGCTCCACGACCATGGACGAGGAGATCGACGATTGGCGGGAAACCTATCCCGCCGTACTCGAACACGAACTCCAAGAGCGCGGTTACCGCGTGACGGTCATCAATGCCGGTGTCTCCGGCCATGCATCTTATGAGGTACTCATTAACTATGCCCTACGCGTCTCATACATGGACGTAGATATGATCGTGCTCTATGAAGGAATAAACGACTGGATGCGCCGTTTGGCGTGGCCCCCGGATCAGTACACCGGCGACCTTTCCGGGAACTACAGTCTCGTCTCCTATCTCGCGGGTTCGCGACCGTTCCTGAACGCAGCGGGCAGCAGTGTGTTCCTGCGCGTAGCCCTGGCGCAGGTGGGCTACCATTTCCCGGATTATCACGTTGGTCTGGATGAAGTCTTTTTCCCCGGAAACCTGTTCTCCGAGTACTTCTTGCAGGTGTTCAAGGGGGAGTATCCCAGCGGCATCTTCGCCGAGGTCTCGGTGATGGAGATTCTCCGCCGAAATCCTCCCACCTACTACGAACACAACCTGGGTTGCCTAATTGCCCTCGCCCGCCATTTCGGTGCGGACGTGACGATTTCCACCGTGACGTGGTCGCCGGAGTGGAACGTGGAGAACAAACCTGCGGCGGAAGGCTTTGTGTACGGTTTGCAGGAGATGAATACCGTGACCAAGCGCATGGGTGCGGAGTACGGCGTGCCGGTCCTCGACCTCGAGAACTCCATGCCCAGCGATCCCGAGCTGTGGGAAGACGTCATCCACAACAACGCCCGTGGCGCACGTGTCAAAGCATCGATGTACGCAGACTTCATTGTCGAGAACGGACTCATTGGCGATCAATACCGCACCGTCGAGAAGGGGGAACGGGCGCAGAGCCCCTAATCTGTACGCCTCCTTGCCGTGTACACCTCACTGCGCCGCAGTGAGATCTCCGGGCCGCAGGCGCCCTGCGCGCCGCAGGATTTCCCGGTGCAGGATCGTCCGGAGTCCGGGGCCGCCCGAAACACGGACAAGGACGGCCACGATCCGCAGGTAAGAAGTAGCTTTTTCGTGAGTGAGGGTGAGGAGCGGTTCTCGAGGGTCTGATTTCATTGCGTTTTACATTCGGCGGGTGGGCTGATTTTTGTGCTTGACATATCAAGAATG